>Ga0194037_1000295_pt1 | contig 39028 bp, 34 predicted proteins | sample JunL306m_MetaG_FD_148653 | JGI IMG/M metagenome (GOLD analysis project Ga0194037, IMG submission 148653) | Anoxic zone freshwater microbial communities from boreal shield lake in IISD Experimental Lakes Area, Ontario, Canada - Jun2016-L304-6m | ecosystem: Environmental > Aquatic > Freshwater >... | reverse complement strand
GTGGTAACTTGCTTCATGGTCTGGAACTCCTTGTATAAATTGGTGATAGAAAAAGTTTGCACACTTCTAATATCGCTGTTTCTCAAGTGGTTTTCAGACCAGCTTTATTTTTTACCGGACACTACTGTTGTTTATCCTATTGTATAACATCTGGAAAATCTTAATCTCTTCTATGAAAAAAAGTTGTTCGAAAGTTTCTTTCTGCTTAATTCCGATGGTTGCAATCGGCGTTGTCATGGCGAATATACTTTTCTATACATCCACGACAGCCGAAAACATCAGCTATCCATATAGCACGGTTACTGGGGATTCGCTCCATACAAGAATTTACAGGTTGAAAAACGGCTTGACCGTTTATATGAGCCCAAACAGGGACGAACCCCGTATTTATACCTCAATTGCCGTAAGGGCTGGCAGCAAGGACGACCCTCCTGAAACAACCGGTCTTGCTCATTACCTTGAACATATGCTTTTCAAAGGTACTGATTCCATCGGCTCTCTTGATTATAAGAAAGAGCAGGTTGAACTTGAAAAGATCATCAATTTGTACGAACGGTATCGCGTAACAGGTAACCAAGAGAAACGTGCCGCGATCTATAGGGATATCGACAGCATTTCCAATGTAGCTGCAAGTTATACTGTGCCCAATGAGTACGACAAGCTGCTGAATTCGATCGGGGCACGTGGAACCAACGCCTATACCTCTGTTGAAAGGACGGTCTATCTCAATGATATTCCATCCAATGAACTCAGTCGCTGGCTGACTATTGAGGCGGAGCGGTTTCGCAATCCAGTGATGAGGTTGTTCCATACTGAACTCGAAACTGTTTATGAGGAAAAAAACATGACAATGGACAGGGATGACGATAAGGTTTGGGAAAACCTCTTTGCCGGACTGTTCAAAAAGCATACGTATGGAACACAGACTACCATCGGGAAGGCAGAAGATTTGAAAAAGCCGTCAATCAAAAATGTGATTGATTATTACAAACGGTACTATGTTCCGAATAATATGACTATCTGTATGGCCGGGGATTTTGACCCGGATGCTGCCATCAGAATAATAGATGCGAAATTCTCGAAACTTGAACCCCATGACGTTCCTGCTTTTCATCCTGCTGTTGAATCGCCCATTTCAAAACCGCTCATCAAAAAAGTTACAGGTCCGGAGGCCGAAGAGCTGGTCATAGGGTTTCGCTTCAATGGAGCAAACACTCCTGATGCGGATTACCTGACCCTCATTGACAAGATCCTTTACAACCAGACTGCGGGACTTATTGATATCAACCTCAATCAGCAGCAGAGGGTTCTTGATGCCGGTTCAATGGTAGTGCTTATGAAGGATTATTCCGCCCATATCCTGAGCGCAAAACCGAGGGAAGGTCAAAGCCTTGATGACGTAGGGAATTTGCTGCTCGGTCAGCTTGAACTTGTCAAGCAGGGGCAGTTTCCTGACTGGCTTATCGATGCGGCCGTCAACGATCTCAAGCTTGAAGAACTGCAGCTTTTTGAAACAAACCGTTACCGCGCTGCGGCCTATACTGATACGTTTATTTTGGGTGCGGAGTGGGCTGATCATGTGCACCGGTTCGAGCGTTACAGAAGGATTACAAAACAAGATATTGTCGAGTTTGCAAAAAAACACTATGCCGCAAACTATGTTGCGGTTTACAAGGAAAACGGCAAGCGCACCAGCGAGGCCAAAATCCAGAAACCACCAATTACACCGCTTACAGTCAACCGGAATACTTCATCAAAATTTGCTGAACAGCTTCTTTCAGAGAAAACAGGGATCATAGAACCTGTTTTTGCTGATTTCAAAAATGATATTGCCTGTTATGATCTTAATTCCGATATCAGGCTGCATTATGTAAAGAACAGGGAAAACGATCTCTATTCACTTTATTATGTCTTTGATTTCGGTGAGAACAACAGCAAAAAAATTGAACTTGCACTTGATTATCTTTCCTACCTTGGAACATCGAAATATACTCCGGCCCAATTCAAACAGGAATTGTACAAGCTCGGTGCAAGTTTTTCAGTCTCAACCTCAGAAAACTACCTTTACTTTAAGCTGACCGGACTGCAGAAAAACTTCCCGCAGGCAGTTCGGCTGCTTGAAGAGATTCTTGCCGATCCAAAGCCCGACAAGGTGGCATTAGAAAAACTGAAGGAGGGAACTCATAAGAACCGTTCAGACAACAAGCGTTCAAAAGAAACCATCTTGTTCCAGGGAATGGTAAGTTATGGAAAGTACGGTGCATACTCACCCTTCACCAATGTTCTGAGCAACCAAGAGCTTAACCGGATAACTTCAGAAGAATTGCTGGCCGAGGTAAAGAGCCTTTTCGGATACAAGCACCGTGTACTCTATTATGGCCCTGAACAACCCGAGGTGCTGCTCAAAGAACTGAGAGATCAGAACCATTTCAGCAGAACGTTCAAGCCTGTACCTGAAACCAGCTCTTTCGTGGAGCTGAAAACCAAAAAAAACAGGGTTTTTGTTGTCGATTACGACATGACGCAGGCAGAAGTCATACTTCTTTCACGCGCCGAACCCTATAACCCTTCAAAAGTTCCTTTGATTTCTCTGTTTAATGAATATTACGGCGGGGGAATGTCATCAGTTGTTTTTCAGGAACTCAGGGAAGCCAAGGCTCTTGCTTATTCAGTATTTTCGGTTTACCGTTTACCGAAAGAGAAATCCAAACACAATTATCTTTTCAGCTACATTGGAACCCAGGCGGATAAACTGCCAGAAGCTCTTGAAGGAATGCAGGCGCTTACGAAAAAACTCCCTGAATCACCGCTGCTTTTTTCATCAGCAAAAGCCGGTATTCTTCAGAAAATACGCACTGAACGACTGATTGGGAGCAAGCTTCTTTTTGCCTATGAAGCTGCAGGAAAGCTTGGTCTTGACTATGACATCCGAAAAGAGGTATTCAAAGAAGTACAAAACCTTACATTCAAGGATATTGAGCAGTTTCATGAAACACATTTCCGAAACAAAGATCATGTCATGCTGGTGCTCGGCAGCCGGAAAAACCTTGATATGAATGTGCTGAAAAAATATGGTGAGGTAACGTTTCTGACACTTGATCAAGTGTTCGGGTACTGAAAGCCATTCTCTTCTTGTCTGCTGTTTGTGCATAATTACCAGCATTTTGATGCGCGATCACCATATAGTTAATCAATGACCATAGTCATGCCCAACACTATTACTTTATTAGTACTTTTTACTCTTTTTGTTTTGCTTGCCTTTGTTGCTTACCGTATTATGCGCGATGCTCCCTTGAAAGCTGAAATGCTGCGCCTTCGGGGTATTGAAGAGGAGGCTAAATGCATATCCATGCGGCTTGAGTCAAAATCTGTTGAGCTTGAAAATCTGAAAATACGTTTTGTCCGTCTCGAGTCCGATTTTGACAATGAACGGCGCAGCGCCACTGAAAAGGTTGCCTTGATGCAGCAATCGGAGCTGCGTCTTAAAACTGAGTTCGAAAATCTTTCAAACAGAATTTTTGATGAACGGGGCAGGGCATTGGGGCAGGAAAATCGTGAACAAATTGATACTCTTCTACAGCCTTTACGCCAGCAGCTTGATGCTTTCAGGAAGAGGGTTGATGAGGTTCATACTGCCGATACTGACCTTTCTGGCCGTCTTTTCGAACAGGTACGTCAGTTGCAGGAGCTGAGCGGCAGGGTGAGTGAAGAGGCTAACACTCTGGCGAAGGCGATCAAGGGAGATTCAAAAAAGCAGGGGGACTGGGGGGAATTGATTATCGAAAGAGTTTTTGAAGCCTCGGGCCTTGAAAAGGGTCGAGAGTATCTTGTGCAGGAGAGTTTTCGAGAGGAAGATGGCTTACTCAAACGCCCTGATTTTCTGGTACTGTTGCCTGGCAACAAGGCTGTGATTGTTGATTCAAAAGTTTCATTAACGGCGTATGAGCGGTTTTGTGCTGTTGACGAGGAACTTCTTCGCCAGCAGGCTCTCAAAGAGCATGTAAGCTCTGTCCGGCGTCATATAGCTGAACTTGAGGCAAAGGAGTACAGCGGAATCGGTGGAAACCGGACACTCGATTTTGTGATTATGTGCATTCCCCTTGAGCCTGCATGGCAAGCAGTTATGCGGGCTGATTCTGGGTTATTGTATGGTCTTGCTGGTAAAAACGTTGTGTTATGCGGTCCTACCACGTTGATGATAACCCTCAAACTCATTGCCCAGATCTGGCGAAGGGAGAATGAGAATCGCAATGCCGAGCTTATAGCTGAAAAAGCAGGTAGAATCTACGATCAGGTACTCCTTGTTCTTGAGGCGGTAATGGACGGTCGTAAAAGGCTTTCTGCGGTGTCGGATTCTTTCGATCTTGCGCTCAAGCGTTTGAAAGAGGGACGGGGCAATCTTGTTGGCAGGGTAGAAGAGATCAGGAGGCTTGGTGCAAAAGTCAGTCGTCAAATACCGCCCGATCTTGCTGCGGAATTTGAAGCCGGTGAATCTGAAAGTGATTACATTAAAAGTGCTTAAGAGTGTTCATAGTTTTGAATTGTTGCCTGCCGGCATCAATTGAAAAAGTGAGGGTATAAAGTTTTTTTAAGTGGCTAAAGTTTTTTAAAAAAATCGGTTAAAAAGAAATAACTTCATGAGAAGGGCTGCGTTCACGCTTAAGGTATTTGGAATATATATGAATTTTCTTGGCAGTTTACTTATTCTGGCACCTAATTTCATGCTCTCCTTGTTACAGATAGTTCCTACTTCTGAGGTATGGATCAGGGTTGCCGGTGTTCTCGTTTTCAACCTTGGTATTTACTACTGGTTTGCGGCAAAGTGCGAAGCAAAAGCTTTTATGCAGGCATCTGTTTTTGCCCGATTTTTCGTGCTGGTAGCATTCATTGGTTTTACGATTCTCAAGTTTGCCAGTCCTGTTTTAATCGCTATTGGTGCCGTGGATTTTGCTGGAGGCATTTGGACGTATCTTGTGCTGAAACGTGATAATCGGCAATGATTCAGGTGCACGGTAACTTGCAGATGTTTTGGTGTCGTATTTTAAGACTTGTTATCTTCATGTTGTAAAATATGTTATTTCTACATTATCGGAGACTTTAGCTGCGAGGTGTTGGCGCAATCAGTTGTTGAACGTTCGTGTTACTATTACCCATGCTTATAAAATTTATTCATACTGCGGACCTGCATCTTGGCAAGACATATCGTACTTCTGAAGCCGAGTCTGAGCGGTACGAAGATTTTTTCAGCATGTTTGGCAGTATTGTGGCAACAGCCATTTCCGAACAGGTTGATTTTATGCTGATTGCAGGTGATCTATTCCATACTGGCCAGATTCTTCCTCGTACTTTTGCCCGAACCATAGAAACTCTCCAGCCTTTGAAGAATGCTGGTATAGCATGTATTGCTGTTGAAGGAAACCATGACTGGATTCATCGTCGCGACAGTATTTCCTGGATGGAGGCTCTTTCGCAGATGGGTTATATTCAACTTCTTCGACCAACTCGAACCGAAACTGGCGGTTACCAGTTTGATTCTTTTGATGCAGCAACGGGTTTTGGCGGGCATATTGAAATCAGTGGCGTACATATTTATGGTCTCGGCTATATCGGTACGCAGCCAGGTAACCACGTGGCTCGTATCTGTGACGCGGTTTCAACAAAAAACAACATTCTGCTTTTTCATGTTGGAATCTGGTCATATTCTCCGGTAGAAATTGGCAACATGAAGCCCGAAGAGGCGATGCCACTTTCGGAAACCTTTGATTATGTTGCTCTTGGCCATGGTCACAAGCCTTATATTGTTGATGCCGCTAATGGTTTGCCATATGCCTACAATCCCGGTTCTCCCGAGTGCGTTAGCTTCGGCGAAGAGAAGTTTGGCAAGGGTTATTATTTCGTTACCATTGAAGGAGATTCTTACCGGCACGAGTTTTGCCCCACATTTCCCCGGCCTATGCTTGCAATAAACATTAGTTTGGATGGTGCTGGAAACCCCGATGATGCTTTGGCTTATCTTTCTGAGGAGATAAGTTCTAAACTTAAGGTAAGTAATGATGAGAGAAAGCTGCTTCTGGAAGTTAAGTTAACCGGAAAAGTCCGATTTCACCCTTTTGAACTGGGGCGGGAGCGATTAAGGCTTGCTATTGATACCCTTTGTGCTCCACTCCATACAGAGATAAAAAACCATCTTTCCCTGATCACTCGTGAATCCGGAAAGGAAACAGAACATAAAAACCTTGCAGAGATTGAAAAGGATGTATTGCTTGAGCTGGTCTCTTCAAAAAGTGAGTTTAAAGGGCATGAAGATGAGCTGATCAGAATCTCTCTTGCCATTCGTGACCAGGTAATGAAGGGTGACAGTGAGGGAGAGGAGCTTCTCGGGATTCTAAGCGACAGGTAAAACATGCACATACTCTCTCTTTATTTGAGTGATATCAAATCTCATCGCAATACGGAGCTCTCATTTTCAGCAGGAATAAACGTGCTTTCCGGAGCGAATGGTGCGGGCAAAAGCACTGTATTTGAAGCTATTGGTTATGCGCTGTTTGGCGTTGATGCCCGGGACTTTGTTAGCAATGTTGAGCGGTTTATTTCCATTGGTGCCAAAAGAGGAAAAATTTCGGTTGTTTTTCAATGTGATGATGGTCAAATATGGCAGGTGACCCGTACGGTTGGTAACGCTTCAAAGTGGCTTCTGGCTAAAAAGAGTGGTGATTCTTTTGAAGTTGAGGAGCATGCAGGAATTGCGGAAACTGAAACACGTCTTGCTGGACTTCTCGGTCTGGCTAATGGCCGGTCGCTCTCCGAACAATTCAAGTTGGTTATCGGTCCGTTTCAGAATGATTTTCTTGGTCCGTTCATTATAAAGCAAGCTACACGGCGACAGGAAGCATTTGACGAGATTCTCGGCATTGACACTTGGCGTAAGACATACAAAGGAACAAAGTCGTTACTTTCCGTTGTTCAGGAAAAGATAAAAATCCTTGATGCTGAGGTTCAGTTGCTGAAAAATCAGGTTGAGATTCTGCCGGAAAAGGAGCAAGAGTTTATCGTTAGCAGGGAAGTACTCGAAGAGAAGCAGATGGTTTTGAAAGAGAAGGATGCTGCATTCAGGAAAATTGAAACTCTTTTAACGGATTTTGACTATAGAGCAAAAGCAATTACAACACTTTCAGGTCAAATTGATGTTCTTGAAGGCAGGATCAAGGATGGTAGGGAGAAAATTGCCAACCAGAGACAGCGGGTTGATGAAGCACTCAAAGCTTTGAATATTGTTGAACAGTCTCGAAAAGGTAAGGATGGTTTTGATAAGGCTGAAAAACTACTTGAAGAACTTCGGAAAATGGATGTTCAGCGGCGGTTGATCGAGCAGGGAATTGCAGAACAGGAAGTTAAAGTCCGTCTGTTGTCGCAGACTTTGGAATATGAAGAGAAAGAAATAACGAGGACTGATAACGAGTTGAATGCTGAAGAGATTGAACTTAGCAAAACCAGAGCGACCTTGCTGGAGAATGAACAACTTGTCAACACTGCCGCTCTGCTTCAAGAGTTGCGCCATGAAGAGAATCGTCTTCAGGCTGAACGCTCTATTTTGGAAGGCAGACGTGAGGGGTTAGCTGAAGGGAAAGATGATCTGGCGGAAGGGATCTGTCCATTCTTTCAGGAACAGTGCATGAATGTTGTTGGTTTTACACCAAAAGATCTTTTTTCTGTGAAGATTGACGAGCTCAACAGCATAATAACCGATTTAGAGATGCAGATCAAAGAGGTAGCTCAAATGGTTGCTGCCGCTCAAAAAGCCGAAAAAGAGTTGAATGAAAACAAGATACGTCTGCATGAACTTGATAGGCGGTTTACTAATCTGGAAGAACGGCGCAAAAAAAACAGAAAACGATTCGATAGCCTCGAAAAAACAAGGCATGAGAAGGTCGTAGCAGCTTCACAAGTGGAGGGCCGGCAAGCTGATCTGAAGGTATTTGCCTCACTGGATGCAGAAATCGAAAAAAGCGAAAAGGATCGAAAGATTTTTCAGGTGGCACGTGATGCATTTAATGTGAATCTGAAGGATGCAGAGGATCTTGCAAATCGCCGTGAGATTTTATCTCAATGGGAGCGTGGTCTTAATGATCTAAAAAAGAATCTTACAAAAAAGCAGGCTGAGTTATCGTCCTTTCGTGAGCAGTATCAGGCTGAGAAACATCAGGAAATGAATTCCGAAAAGTACCGTCTTGTAACTGAGTTAGCAATTCATCAGCAGGAGATTGAAGAGATTGGAAGAACACGAGAACGCCTCGACAAAGAGATAAAAGCATTAAAACAGGGTCAGGTTGCAGTATCTGAAAAGCAGCAACAGATAAACTTATTAAAGGATAAGGAAGAGTTGGTCGAATTTCTGCGGAACCAAGTATTCAAGAATGTGTCAGCACAACTTTCTGAACGGTTTCGAGAGGAGATAAGCTTTCGTGCTGACAGTATTTATCGTACGATTGCCGAATCTGATGAGGAGTTGCATTGGGGTGATAATTATCAAATTATGTTGAGGGATATGGTTGATGGTGTCATCCGAGAGCGAAGCGATGACCAACTGTCTGGTGGACAGACTATGAGCGCAGTGGTTGCCTTGCGCCTTGCACTTCTTCAGACAATCGGAGCAAGAATTGCTTTTTTTGATGAACCTACATCAAACCTTGATTTCGAGCGCCGAGAAAATCTTGCCCATGCTTTTCGTACTATTGATGTTGGTCGGGAAGAGGTTGCAGAGCATTGGTACGATCAACTTTTTCTTATAAGTCATGATGTAGCATTTACTGAAATAACTGATCAGATTATTCGGATCGGAGGATGACAATATGTTCTGCATATAGTAGTCATTCTTTGATTTCAAAAAACAGTAATGCGATTAACTGTGAATGAGGGATAATGAGTTATTTTTTACTGTATTGAACAGTGTCAGTAGTACATTACGATGTAAAAAAGATTTTTTTTGATCTCGTTGATTACAAATTGATAACTTTTTTTGTTTTTCCACCAGAGCAACGGGTTCCACCATTCAGGCTGTGTTGAAACCAGAATAAATTTTTTGGATGTGCCTTCAAAAGCTTTGTCCCATGTCTGGTGAAGTCGGAACATGTGAGGAGGGTCACTGACGACAATTGCACTTTTCCATCCTTTTTTCTGCATGGTTGCAGAGGTATTTACAGCCTCTTCCCAAGTTGTTGTAGACTCGATATCCACCCTGATTGCTTTTTTCGGTACTCCAAGTTTTATCATTTTACGTTCACGCCAATTAGGGTGTGCTGGATGATAAAAGCGCTCATCAATGCCTGTCAGTATAATATTGGATGAGTAGCCCGAATTGTAAAGTTCTGCCCCTTTGCGGACACGGAGACCGTTGTCGCCTCCAAGTACAATAATAACATCGGTTTTTTCTGGATTACCTGCATAGAGCGAAACCAAAAAGCCTAAACTGAAAAATACAGCTACAGCTGCAATCGATACCGAAAAAATAAAGAATAAGACCCATTTAAGAAAGATTTTCATAGAAACGAATGCTGGTTTTACATCCAGTAAAGCAGACGCTCAATTCCATTGCATACCTTTATAGTTTGGAGTGTTTTCGGCGTATTTGTAAGATAGCTCAATAAATAAACACCGGCAGAAGCACTGCTGGAAATTTCCCCTCACAAATAAAAAAACTTTACTCTTCTTGTTTGGGTTTATATATAAGATATTGTAGCGATATCAAGAATGTTCGGTGTCCTTATTTTCACCATTAAGTTTTACCGGTATACTTGGAATTTTTTCTGAAGATGGTTCAATTAAACGTACCGCTCCAGCAAATCGTTTTTGGAAATACTTCTGTTTAAGCTGGTCTTCTGTAATACCTTTTGAGAGGGAGGAGTGTACAAAGGTATCGTTACCGATAAAGATTCCTACATGGTTGATACGTTGGCCCTTGGTCTGAAAAAACACTAAATCACCAGGACGAAGGTCGTTTTTATTGACTTTATTGCCTATGCCAGCCATTTCCCTTGAAGAGCGCGGAAGTTCCATATTGAATGCCTTATCGAACATAAAGCGTACAAAACCTGAGCAATCAAATCCTGCTGGAGTTTGCCCTCCTGATCGATATCGTGTTCCGAAATATTGCACAACATTGGTAAAAAATTTCTGCATGGAAACAGAGTACTTGGAAGATGGTTCTGATATCTGATCTGTTGGTATTTTGCCAGATATTTCAGGATTAACTTCACAAAGTGCGGTTGCGGATTGTATCAGTTGAGAGATCGGTAAGGCAATTATGAGCAGGAAAATACGGTATGACTTGAGATTTTTTTTCAGACGGCGAACCATGCGAAAAAATGGTTTAATACTTTGTTCAGGTAGCATAAGCAATCGTAGTCTTATAGGGTTTGAGCTTATGGTTGTTTAACTGATACAGTTTATTTCTTTTATTATAAGAATATATAGAGAAAGATTCTAACTTTTTTATGCAAAAATTGCTTTTTCTTTAGAAAGAAAAACTAATAGAGACAGTTTAATATGAACGTAATTTCCATGATTAAAGAGTATGCAACGCATGTATTTGCCGGAAGTGCGAGGGAAAAGGTGATGTGAATGCAGAACATCAAAAAAATAAAAAAAGTTGCAGGAGGTTCTCTTGGTATCGTTATTACAGGAGGAAGTGCAGGGCTGGGATATGCTCTTGCTGAAAAGTTTCTTGCATCCGGCGATCGGGTGGTTATCTGTGGCCGGAATCTGGAGCGACTGGAAAAAGCTTTAATAGCACTCAGGAAGGCTGTTCCTCACGCAGCAGTTTATGGCATCAGGTGTGATGTCGGTAATCCTTCAGAGGTCAAGGCACTTGCAGTGTTTGCCAAATCACGGCTCGGTCTTGTGGATCGCTGGATCAACAATGCGGGTACCGCTGGTCGATTGAAACGGTCGTTATGGGAATTGCATTCGGACGATATCATTGAAACCTGTACCACCAATCTTTCCGGTTCAATAGTGCTTTGTGCTGAAGCAATCAAACTTATGGTTCCACAGCCCCCTTTTAAGGAACCGATTTATCACATTTTTAATATGGGTTTCTCAGCACTTGGAGTAAACTTATCTCGTTCTGCAGTTCCGCATAAGGCATCGAAAAGGGGAGTAGCGGAAGTGACATATTTTCTTTCAAAAGAGTTGAAAGCTGCAGGCAAAACAAGTATTGGCGTTCATGAACTAAGCCCCGGATTGGTATTGACCAGTCTGCTTCTTCAAGATGTTTCTGCTGAAACGAGAAAGTTTTTGAATGTTATTGCCGAGAAGCCGGAAAAAGTTGCTGCTGTTCTTGTACCGAAAATAAGACGTATATCAAGCTGCAATGGGAGTGTGAGGTACCAACCTCTGGCGATGACGTTGCTTAAGGTTGTTATCGGTTTGGCTAAAATTATCCGGAAATAAGATCTTGAACGGTTCGGCGTGATTAATTTATCAACGGATCGGCACAAAGTTCTTCCCAGAGGTTGCAGTAGGCTTTTGCTGCAGCGGAACTGGGCAGAACGGCGTTAAGTGGAGCTCTGTAGATACCCATTTTTTCTACTTCTGAATTGAAGGGAATTGTTCTGGAGAGAAATCCGTGTGTATTACGGAATTCCTCAATGATATCCTGGTGCATTTTCTTTCTTTTTTCTACCATAGTAAAAAATGCTCGAATTTTAGAGTAGTCAAGATTATTAACTTTAAAAAAATCTGTTAACTGAACATAAGTGCGGATTGAAAGCGTCGTGGGAATGAGAGGTATAAGGATTACATCTGCTGCAGCAAAAACACTTTCGGAAAGCAATGTCAGGTTTGGAGGGCAATCAAAAAAGATAAACCTGTATGCGTCACTAAGTTCATCCAAGTTTTTTTTTAGCTTTTTTCTCGGCTTTTTTTCTTCTGAAAGTTCAATATCAAGGTTTCTGTAGGAAAGGTCAGATGGAAGCAGATCAAGATGTTTAAAATCTGTAGCCTTAATATTGGCGTACATTTTTTTATTTCCCTTAAGAAATTGTTCACTACTGTATTTTTTTGAAGCAGTGATCCTGAAATAGTAGGAACTTGCACCCTGAGGATCCAGATCACAGATCAGTACCGGCGGAGAAAGTAAGGACGAAAGGTATGAGAGGTTTACGGCTGTAGCAGTTTTACCTACCCCACCTTTAATACTGTAAAGAGCAATTGTTGTCATAGTTTAATGTGAGCAGGTTAAAAGATCAAGAAACAATTGAGCAGTTTTGTCATTGTCAAATGTATTGAACGTTACGTTGAATTTTTGTCGTGCTTCTTCCTGTTTCTGATACAGTGCAGTCATCAGGCCGCCTATTGATGCTGCAAGTAACCGTTTTTCAATCTCATTATTGTTTGAGAAGAGGTATTCATTAAGAAATTTGATCTGAACAGCAAAATCGACAAAATCGCCAAGATTTTCCTGAAGTTCCTTCAATTGCTTTATTACCGGAGATATGCTTTTTTGTGGAAAACATGAGACAAAAAACTCAAGAAGATAGCGAAGTTTTTTGCAATCGATTCGAAGCGTATGAAGCTCGGTATTGGTTGCTTGCGACCCAATCTTTCGACCATGCCGAAGTATTTTTTTCCATGCTTTTTTTATGGTATCTGAAGCAACATCCAAAGTAGAAAGAGATGCATACGGTGCTTTTGCAGGATCAGGAAGTACTGGATTGTTTAGAAATGTCTCCCATTCTTCAAGAAAAAAATGATAAGAGCTGGACGCAAGGTATCGGCAGAATCTTTTGTGCAGTGCGTTACGGGATATTGCAATATCGATGAAAAAAGTTTTAAGTGGGATTTGGAGATTCGGGGGGAGATACCTGAAATATGTTGCCTGTCTGAGCAGGTAAACATCCTGGTCCCTCAATTCGTTTGTTCGTTTTCCGAGATTTCTGAATGCATTGAGATAATGCTCAGTTTCAAGGGGATCAAATAGACCTTTTAGCTGCTTCAGAATCGATCTGGTGCGACGTATAGCAACACGATAGTCGTGCAGAAACTCCGAATCAATGTTTTTTCTGATGCCGGATTCATTCAAACGCATGATAGAGAGTGTGAATTGCAATAGCAGTATGGCATTTTTATAAACAGGCTCATTTACATCCAGACTTAGATGATGTGTTTTTGAAGAGTACCCTAAAACACTACATCCAGCAGCACTCATGATAAGCAAAAATAGTTCTTTGAAACAAAAGGGATTGCTAAGCCATTCCTGCTGTGAAAGTGATATTTCAATCCGCTCCATCTCTTCCTGATATCCCTTAAGCGGAATAAGTGAAAAAAGATGTACGAACGGTTCTTTGGTGTTATTCTCGTCGGCAAAACGTAATGACTCTGATTTTAGTATGCCGATGGTTTTATCGTTCTCATCAAGGATTCTGTATGACTGAATGATAGCCTCAATGGTACAGAGTTTAATGAATGATCTAATAAGGCTGCATGTAAAAAGGAGTTCATTGGTCTGGCCGACTGGAAGATTTTCAGCGAAGAAAGAAGATGGTTTCTGATGAAATTTGACCGAAGATATTGTATGACCAGTATTAAGATCAATAAGAAAAAGGCTCTTCCCTTTTTTTACAACAGCTACATTTTTTTCAAAAGCATGCCATTCAAAGGTGTCATAGAAAACACTGACCTCAATCAGACGGTGCAGTACGTCAAGTCGATATCCAGTAGGAAGTGTGATTCCTGGATGCTGTTCCGGAAAAACATCCTGATTTACACTGAAATATACTTTCTTAGGTGTTGTGTTCATCTCTTGGTGAGCTGACAGCTACATACTGTTAATCCTTTTACAAGATAGTGAGAAACCTGTAAATAGTTATACGTAACTTTGCGGAAAAATTCTTATTATCCTGTCCTATTTTTTTAAATAGAGAGATTATTTGATAGTTTGAACGTTTTTTTAAAAAACGATTTAATGGCCGCATTAACCTTTGTTTATTAAAAACAATTTTATGAAGCATCTGTTAACTTTTCTGATTTGTGTTTTTTTCCTGTTTTTCGGTTGTTCCAGTAATAACGGAGAAAAAAAAGGTAAAGAGCTCTCTTCAAATAATAAACTGCAGATCGGCTTGGTTTTTGATATTGGCGGCAGGGGAGATAAATCATTTAATGACTCAGCATACAATGGCTTGGAAATGGCCAAAAAGCAATATGGGGTTAATTTTCTTTATGTTGAACCACAGGGAGAGGGGGCTGATCGTGAAGCTGCATTACGCCAGATGGCTTCTGACCCTGATATCGGATTAATTATCGGTGTTGGTTTGCTTTTCAGTGATGATATTACAAAGATTGCTGCTGAATTTCCTGATAAAAAATTTGCCTGTATTGATTATAACCGTAAACAGGGCTTAGCCATACCGGTAAATCTTCAGGGGATCGTTTTTGAGGAGAAAAAAGGTTCTTATCTGGCGGGAGTCCTTGCCGGACTGGTGAGCCGAAAAAAAACGGTTGGTTTTATTGGTGGTATGGAGTCTAATATCATTAAAAAATTTGAGTCAGGCTTTATTGCGGGTGTCCATTCTGTTAATCCGGACATTAAGGTATTGTCAGGTTACATCGGCATGACGGGAAGCGCTTTTGCCAATCCATCCAAAGGGAAGGAGCTGGCACTGGGGCAATATGCCAGAGGAGCAGATATAATTTATGAAGCAGCGGGAGCAAGTGGCCTCGGTGTTATTGAAGCTGCCCGGGAGACCAAAAAGCTTGTTATCTGTACTGACAGGGATCAGGAGCCCGAAGCACCCGGTTTTGTGCTGACCAGCATGACCAAAGCTGTTGACAAGTCGGTAATGAAGACTGTCGAACGTGTTCTTGATAAAAGTTTTAAAGGTGGTACTGTTTCGGTATTTGGTATTGCTGATCGTTATACCGACTATGTGTATAACGAAAAAAATGCAGCGCTGATTGGTACTAAAAATCAAGAGATAGTGGAGAGTATCCGCAATAAAATCATGAAAGGAGAAATTGTTGTCAATGAGACCTCAGTTGAACAATAATGGTTGCGGGATTTTTCAGGCAAATCGAATTATCACTTTTGTTGAGCGTGGAGATTGAATGATATGTTAACTTGGATTGAAGTTATTTATTTGTGAATAAAAAAATCTTGGTAACAGGGGGAACAGGCTTTATTGGTTCCCGCCTTGTGAGCAAACTTGCATCAACGTCATCTGATGAAGTTTTTGTCCTTGTTCGGAAACGTTCTGATTTGACATCTTTGTCCGGTGTACTGGACAAGATACATCTTGTATATGGTGATATAACTGACAGTGACTCAGTTAATGCTGCAATGCAGGGTATTGATTTTGTTTACCACACTGCCGGATTGACTTATATGGGTGACAAAAAAAATGCCCTGCTTTCCAAAATCAATGTTGAAGGTACCAAAAATATTTTATATGCCGCAGCTGCAGCCGGAGTAAAAAGAGTTCTTCATGTCAGCTCCATTACAGCGGTCGGAATCGCTTTTGACAAAAAACCGGTCAACGAATCTGTTCCATGGAATTTCGAAGCGATTGGTCTTGAATATGCCAGAACAAAACATATTGCCGAACAGGAAGTTGCTAAAGCGGTCAAAAAGGGACTTGATTGTGTTATTGTTAATCCGGCATTTGTATTTGGTGCTGGCGACATTAACTTTAATGCAGGACGCCTTATTAAGGATATTTGCAACAAGCGTTTGCCGTTTTACCCACTTGGAGGTATTTGTGTAGTAGATGTTGAGATTGTCGCCGAAACAATCATGAGTGCAATGGAAAAAGGAAAAACTGGTGAGCGATACATCATAGGAGGTGACAATGTCTCTTACAAACAGCTTGCAGATACAATTTCCCTGATTACCGGAGCCCCAAAAATACTTTTACCACTTCCGTTCTGGATGGCAAAAATAATGAAGTTGGCAATTGATCTCTACAAAAACCAGAACAGGATATCGAAACTTTTTAATCTTTCAATGTTCAGGGTTGCTTCCCAGTTTTTGTATTATGATTCGACAAAAGCTTCCTGCGAATTGAACATGCGGTTCGAACCTTACGAGAAAAGTATTCGAAGTGCTTACGAGTGGTATCGTGAGCGTAATCTGCTTACATAAACATTGAAAAGCTCTTCCAGCCAAGCAGATAATCATTTTTTGCAGAAGAGCATCATTCTGGACGACTCTTTTTCAGAGAACGGATTGCCCTGATAGTCGCCTGCAATCGTTGTTACCGAAAAGCCGATCTCGTGAAGCATGGCGCAGATTTCTTTTTTGCTGTAAAGCCTGACCGACTCATTAAAATTGATCGTTTCACTGATAGTGGAGAGTATCGTAATGGTTTTGTTGATCCTGTTGTTATACAGTGTACGGTCTTCAAGCAATGTCAGGTTTCCAATTGTTCGCTCGGAATGAGGAACTAAAGTCTGTTCAAGATAGACCGGGTTTATAAGATCAAGAACATACCATCCACCATTTTTCATTGCTTTGTAAACCTTGCGGAGTACCAGCAAATCGTCTTCCTTCGAAAGGAAATAACCAAAACTTGTAAAAAGCTGAACTACAAGATTAAAGTGACCATTCCAAGCAATATTCCTCATGTCGCAGCAAGTAAATTCCAGCTTGAGGTTACAGTTCAATGCTTCTATTCTGGCTTCTTCAAGCAGAAATGTTGAAAGATCATTTCCTGTTACACAATAACCAAGGCGGGCAAATTCAAGAGCATGCCGACCTGCCCCACAGGCAATATCAAGAACTGATACCAATGCTGGCATGTTAAGGTCAATGCCTGAAATAGAGAGAATTGTTTGAATGCATCGCACAGCTTCACTTTTATCCCTATGACTGTAAAGCTCCAGGTAGAGTGGGTGGTTAAACCAGCTTTCAAACCACTGACGAGGTTCGCCAGTTCCTATTATACTGGAACTATCTGATATACTGTTCACAAAAAAAGAAATAAAAAAGGAAGGTGATTCAGGGCATTTTGTAATACCCTGAAAAGGCGGCTAACGTGACTATTTTGTATAATCGCTTATCACTTTCAACAGAATTTGCTGCTCATTTTCCCCATTTGGGATTCGAACATTTTTTTCCACAAACCTCCAAGCATTACTTTTTTCTGACTTCACGGAAAAAACAAGTTTAGCAACCTTGAAATCACTGATACCGGTTTTTTTCCCTTTATCTCCAAACGTTTGTTTTTTTGCCATGACTTCTTCGTTATGTCTTTTGGTTATTTCTTTACTAAAAAATGAGAACAAAACTAATAAAAAAATATCGGAGCACCAACTATTTTATCATCTTAAAAAGATCAAGACGTTACAAGTTTTCCTTTGTGAAAGATGCCACTTGCCTTTCCTTTCAGGGCACGATTCAAAAATGGAGTGTTTGTCGATTTTGAGTGGATGGACTCTGGTGTGACAGTCCACTGTGCGTCTGGATTTATGAGTGAAAAATTTGCCTCTTCTCCCGCTTTAAAAAGAATCGGTTTAAGATTCATTATTTTTCGTGGATTAACCGAGAGCAGTTCAATGGCGCGGTACATGGTAATAACGCTCTTTTCAACCAGTTCAGTTATGGTAAGGCCAACTGACGTTTCAAGGCCAATAATACCAAACGCAGCCTGATCTGCCGGACACTCTTTCTCATGTGATGCATGTGGTGCATGGTCTGTTGCTATGGCATCAATGGTTCCGTCAGAAAGGCCTTCAAGCAGGGCATCAAGGTTCTCCCTGGAAGCGAGCGGTGGCTTCATAATATAATTCCCTTTTCTTTCTGCATAGAACATATCTTCATCACAGAGAGTAAAATGGTGTGGCGTTACTTCACAGGTAACCTGAAGCCCTTCACTTTTAGCCTTGCGAACAAGATCAAGAGCTGCTCTGGTACTGATATGCGCAACGTGGTAGCGTGGCCTTCTGAGTGGTTCGTGAAGCTTATGCTTTTGCAGATACTCCATCAAAAGCAGATCTCGAGCCAATGTAATGGTTTCAGATATTTCGGGAATTCCTTTAAAACCAAGTTTCGATGAAAAAATTCCTTCATTCATGACAGCACCCTGAGTAAGCGATTTATCTTCACAGTGCTGGATGATGAGCAGATCAAAGTTTGATGCATACTCAAACGCAAGACGCATGATCTGGCTGTTCTGAATAGCAGTACCGTCGTCCGAAACAGCAGTAACTCCATACGAGCAAAACTTTCCGAACGGAGCAAGATGTTCGCCTCGGCTTTCTACAGTCATTGCCCCGACTACTTCGACGTCTACAGGGAGCGTTGCCGCATGATGACGGATATAGGCAACACCGAGCGGGCTGTCAATAACCGGTTTTGTGTTTGGCATTACGGCAACACCTGTAAATCCACCGGCTGCTGCTGCTTTTGAGCCGCTTTCAAGAGTTTCTTTATATTCTTGACCAGGCTCTCTAAAATGGCAATGCATGTCGAAAAGTCCCGGAACCAGAATCTGACCTTTCATGTCAATAACCTTATCCTCCGGTACTACCTCAAGAGATGCACCATCGTATGCAACAGCCGTGATAATTCCATCATTGGCAACTTTTATTGTTCCTATGCAATCAAGATGTTCAAAAGGATTGAGAAGACGGGCCTGCTGAAAAATAAAACTCATGATTCCTGTATGTATTTTATAGTGTTAGCCGTAACTCGTCCAACTTCTGAAACAGCGTTCTCGTACAAACAAGATCTCTGCTACACAGTTTGCCAAGATACAACAAATAATAAATAAATATGTCTGGAGCGCATTGAGAGCTATTTCCGAAACAACTCCATGTTAAACAAGTAACCCATTCATGCCATCTGGTTTGCATTTTATTATTTTACGTTTCCGTTATCTGCTGTATCCATATTACTCGAGAAAATCATGAATACTGAAGGGGAAAGTCAGACTGCATGCAACTCAACGGATCGCGATAAGGACGTTGCTGTTCAAAAAGCAGAAGTGCGGAAAGAGATGATTGCCCGTAGAAAATTAATTCCGGAAAAAACAAGGCTGGCAATGAGTGAGCTCATTGCCGGGCAGGTGCTCTCGTTGCCTGAAGTTATCAACGCCCGAAACATTCATCTCTATCTGTCCATTCCTGATCAAGCTGAAGTAAGCACAGCATTTCTTGTTGACGCTTTTGCTGCAATGAATAAACAGTTGTCTGTTCCAGTTGTTCGTGAGATAAACCTCTTTTCAGTAGCTTATCAAAAAGGGAAGCCGCTAAAAGCTGGAAATTTCGGTCAGCCTGAACCTGAAGCAATGGTGATGGTGGACGAATCAAACCTTGATGTTCTGCTGATGCCTCTTGTTGCCTTTGATCGAAAAGGTAATCGCATTGGATATGGTAAAGGATTTTATGACCGTTTTTTGCAACGACTGTACAGGCAAGGGATTCGTCCCTGGTGTATAGGACTTGCTTTCAGTTTGCAGATGATTGCCAAGGTGCCTTCAGATCATTGGGATGAACCGCTTGACGGCGCTGTTCACGAGCATGGGATTATGAGATTTACCTGAACGGAAAGGAAATGATCACATCATGGAATGGCTATTTCCTTGATTGAATAGTTCGGACATACAGCTGAGTGGAGTTTCTTAGGAAAAGTAGACACGCTAAAAGGCCATAACTTTCGATTGTTGTTTATCAAGTACAAACTCAAAGAGTGATTGATACCCTAAATTAGAAGGCTTGCATTTTCGGTTGTAAAAGATGTTTAGTTATTCTACCAGAGGACTTGTGGGTTTTCTTGTCAAACGGGAATATGGAACGTTCTTAACGATGCTACAAATTCAAAGCATCCTAACACGGGCATGTAAATAAAAAACTTACAGGCTGAAACCTGTAAGTTTTTTTATTTGGTACACCCGAAGGGAGTCGAACCCCTAACCTTCTGATCCGTAGTCAGATACTCTATCCAATTGAGCTACGGGTGCATAAGTAGTGGTAGCGTGTACGGGATTCGAACCCGTGATCTTCGCCTTGAGAGGGCGATGTCCTGGGCCACTAGACGAACACGCCAGGTAACTTATGTTTTTCAATACAACCATATAACGTGGGCCCTGTAGGACTTGAACCTACGACCCAGCGATTATGAGTCGCTTGCTCTGACCAACTGAGCTAAGGGCCCTCAATGTTTCGCTTTAAAGGTAGCAAATATAACGCATAAGAATTAATAAGCAAAATAATGACTGCTTTTTTTCCTGCTATAAAAATTCTTTATACTTTTCACGGTTGATATCCGCACCGAGGCTTCTTAATTTAACTTCAATTTTTTCGTATCCTCGATCAAGATGGTATACCCTCAATACCTCTGTTGTGCCTTCAGCAACAAGTCCGGCAAGAACAAGACTTGCCGAAGCCCTCAAGTCGGTCGACATGACTTTTGTGCCTGATAATTTTCTTGCGCCGTGTATTATTGCTTGGTTTTTCCGGATTTCGATATTGGCACCGAGTCTGTTAAGTTCGGGAATATGATTAAATCGTTCATGATAGATTTTATCAGTAACAAGGCTTGTTCCCTCTGCCTGGGTCATTAAAGCGATCCACTGTGCCTGCATGTCGGTTGGGAAGGCTGGGTAGGGTTTTGCCGTTATGTCGGTCGCAACAAGTTTGCCGGTGCTTTTCAAAGTAATGCTGTTATCTGTTGTTTCAACAATGCAACCCGCATCGACAAATTTTTTCAGTACTGCCTTCAGTTGTTCAGGTTCAACGCCGTTCACCGTTATGTCTCCACCAGTTATAGCCGCCGCGGTTAAAAGTGTTCCTGCTTCAATCCTGTCAAAAACATTGTAAAATTCAACGGCATGGAGTGAATCTGTACCCTCTATTTCAAGCTCTGTTGTACCTGTACCCTTTATGGTAGCACCCATGGCAATGAGAAATTTACAGAGTGTTTTGATTTCTGGTTCTGTAGCAGCATTACTGATTGTTGTGATACCATTGGCAAGTACTGCCGCCATTAGAGCATTTCCTGTTGCACCAACCGATGAAATTGGAAAATCAATATGAGCACCTTTTAGTTTCCCGCCAGAAACCGAAGCATCAATAAATCCTGTTTCTATGGAAATATGGGCGCCAAGTTTTTCCATCGCCATTAAATGAAGATCAATTGGGCGTGGTCCGAAGGCACATCCTCCAGGAAGTGAGACACTCGCATGGCCAAACCTTGCAAGTAGCGGGCCAAGAACATATATAGATGCCCTCATTTTTTTTACCAGTTCATACGGAGCTTTGAGGCTTGATACATTTCTGGACGAAACTTTCAGGGTATTGTTTGAGAATGTCGTTTCTGCACCAAGGTGGTGAAGGAGTTGCGTAAATGTTATAATATCCTGTAAATCGGGAATATGATGAAGAATAAATGTTCCGTTTCCGCTCAGTAGTGTTGACGCAATTATTGGCAGGGAGCTGTTTTTTGAACCCGAGGCTGTTACGTTACCGGTAATTCGGTTACCGCCTCTAATGACAATCTTGTCCATATTGTAGTAGTTGATGAAAAAGAACGATATTTAATTATTTCATAGAAAGAAAAACAAATTATTTTTTTTCTGCTGACCTATGCGAAGAAAAGATTTTATCCTTTACCTTGAACGGAAGTTCAAGTAAAATTTCTTGTGTTTTTTGTAACTGGTTCATTGTAGATGGCATTTGAATTTATGGTTCGAAGATTTTATATGAGTTTTATTTTATCCTCAGGTTTTTTCGAGTTGTTGTGGCGAAAGCGAATTCTATCCTTATTGTTTTTGTTTCCCTATTTTTTTATGCTGCAGTCAATAGTTGCTGCGCCTCGGGTAAACAACGAGATATCAAGAATTATGAAAGAGCGGGCTGCCGTTGAGCAGAACTTGATGGGCTTGAAACGGCAGCTTAAAGAGTATCAGTTCAAACTGAGTTCTACAAAGAAAGAAGAATCAATCTCTCTAAGGTCGCTTGAAAATATCCGTCGCCAGATTTTAGTTCTTGAAAAAATAATTGCTGAAAACCAAAGTTATCTTAACAGACTGAACCTTGATATTGACAGGCTTCAAAGCGAGCTTCAGGGTAATCGACAAGCTTACAATAGAATTTCTGATGATTTTAGACGAACAGTTGTTTTTGTTTACAAATATGGAATAAATCGTGATGTTGAACATTTGTTTGCTTCCGGTTCGGTAAATGATGCTTTGGTAAGGAGCCAGTATATGGGATTTTTTACCCGAGCGGTTCGCCAAAACGTTAATAATTTGCAGGAAGCTGCTGTACAACTTGAAAACAACCGCCTTACGCTTGAGCAGACTTACAAGCAAAAAGCCGAAATGGTAAAAGAGCAGGAGAGCCAGTTAAAAACCTGGGCTACCAGTAAAAAAGAAAAAGAGATGATACTTGTACAGTTAAAAAAAAATAAACAGGAATATGCTGCGCAGCTCCGAACTGTTCAAAAAAAACGTCAGCAGTTGCAGTCAAGGATAGAGTCGTTGATTCTTGCTGAACAACATTTTTTAGAGGCTGAACAAGAGAGACGTCGCAAGATTCTTGAAGCAAAACGTTTTAAGGCGAAACGGATGGCGGGTAAAAAGGAAAAAGTTGTTGGTCCGTCACAGGTACCTTTGTCAAAACCATTAAAAGAGTCGCCTGTATTAGGAAAAAATGAGGTCAGAAAGCCAGAATCATCTGTTCAGAAGGTTCCTGAAGCGAAGAGTGTTAAAGAAGTAACTGAGGCTATTTCACCCGAACTTGAAAAGGTTTCTATAGATTTTGATCATTCGTTTGGTTCATTACCATGGCCTGTACTCAATGGTATTGTTTCCCAGAAATTTGGATCGGTTGAGGACAAAGAGCTGAAAATTGTTACTACAAATAATGGAATTGATATTTCTGTACCAGTCAATACTCCAGTAAGAGCGGTATCAGGTGGCAAAGTTGCCCAAATTTCCTTTCTTCCTACTTTTGGCAATATTGTTATTATACGCCATCCAAACTCCTACCTTACTGTTTATGCTAATCTTGGCCAGTTAAATGTGGTCAAGGACGATCTGATAAAATCTCAGCAATTAGTAGGGCTTTCCGGTAGGATGAGTGAAGGTGGTTCTGTTGTTCATTTCGAGATATGGAAAGGTCGTGTTAAGCAGAATCCTGAAAAATGGCTTAAACGTTAACCTGTCAATTCTAATAAATACTATTTGATAGAGATTTGTTGTTGAACAGAGGCAAAAGTCATAATTCAATTATAAATGCTGGAGTATGCAGTTTAGGTTATTAATTTTTGTTTTCTCCAGAACGTTTTTTCTTTTTGCTTTTTAAGCGTGTGATCTAAGATAATGGAGCAACATATCTATTGGTACGGGAACAACCAGAGGCAGTGTTTTCTGCTGTTATTCTATGAATCCTGACTGGCTGCTTTACTATCTGTTAAATTTTTTAGTTGTTTTTTATGGGAGTTCAGAATCTTCACCTCAATTACCAGATTGTCGAGGATATACTTAAAGCATTTATTATTAACGAGATCCGTAAATTTGGATTCCGTTCAGTTGTTCTTGGTCTTTCTGGAGGAATAGATTCGGCTGTTGCCTGCGAACTGGCTGTGCGCGCTCTAGGTGCCGACAATGTACTTGCACTCATGATGCCTTATTCTTCAAGCAGTCCAGAAAGTCTTGAACATGCAGAACTTATGATCAGTAAGCTTGGTATAAAGGTTGAAAAAGTTTCCATTACTCCGGTTGTTGACGCCTTTTTTTCCTCCATACCGCATAACGAGTTGTTGCGAAGAGGGAATATCATGGCTCGTACCAGGATGGTATTTCTTTACGATGTATCGGCAAGAGATCGGCGTCTTGTTATCGGAACAAGCAACAAAACCGAGCTACTCCTCGGATATGGTACTATGTTTGGGGATATGGCTTCGGCAGTTAATCCACTCGGTGATCTCTATAAAACACAGATACGTGGCCTTGCCCGACACCTTGATATTCCTGAGCCAATTATTATTAAAGCTCCTTCAGCCGATCTTTGGGAAGGACAAAGTGATGAGGATGATCTTGGTTTCAGTTATGAATCGGTAGATCTGTTACTTTATAAGATGCTTGAAAAAAGGATGGATAAGCAGGCTATTCTCAGCCAAGAAGTGCCAGAGTCATTTTATGACTGTGTTAAAAAAATGGTTGTCCGAAACCAGTACAAAAGAATGATGCCGGTTATTGCCAAGATTTCGAGTCGTACCCCCGGGATTGATTTCCGTTATGCAAGAGATTGGCAGGAGGTAAAGTAAAAAAAGTGTTTTTCATTTCCCTGCATGAAAAACCCCTAAAATGATCTGAGTACTGTGTTGATAAGAAAATGCTTATCATCTTTGTCTGGATAATCGGTCGTGTAATGCAACCCTCTTGATTCTCGCCGTTTTATAGCACTTTCGATGATAAGGCTTGCCACTTTTATCATATTTCTTAATTCAAGGATCTGGGTGGTAATCTTTGTTTTTTTATAGTATGATTCCGTTTCATCTTTGAGAAAATCTATTCTTCTTTTTGCTCTCTCCAGCCGTAAATCGCTTCGAACAATACCAACATAGTCATTCATAACCTGCTGTGCTTCTTTTTTGTTGTGGGATACCAGAATCCATTCTTCGGGGTTGACGGTTCCTGTATCGTCCCAGTCTGGGAAATCAACGTTATTTTCCTGCAAGTGTAATTGTTCACGTACATCGAGATTTGCCGCCCATGCAAATACAAGAGCCTCAAGCAGAGAATTACTGGCAAGACGGTTTGCTCCGTGAACCCCCGTGCAACTACTTTCTCCGCAAGCGTAGAGACGGTTTATGGTGGTTCGACCCTTATTATCTGTGCGGATACCACCGCACGAGTAGTGTGCAGCAGGAACAACGGGAATCATTTCCCTTGTCATGTTAATACCGTAACTGAGGCAAGTTTCGTAAATATTGGGGAAAAATTCTTTTGTTTTTTCAGGTTCAATATGTGTTACGTCAAGAAAGACGCACTCTTCACCGCTTTTTTTGATTTCCGAGTCAATAGCTCTTGCTACAATATCCCGAGGAGCAAGATTCTGGCGTTGGTCATACTTGTGCATGAATTCTTGACCATTTTTCAACTTTAAAATACCTCCAAACCCTCGGACTGCTTCGGAAATCAGATATGAATTAGCTTTTGGATGGTATAGTGAAGTTGGATGAAACTGTATAAACTCCATATTGGCAATCTCAGCTCCAGCTCTATATCCCATTGCTACACCATCTCCGGTTGCTATTTCAGGATTGGTAGTGTACGGGTAGACGTGGCCAAGTCCTCCAGAAGCAACCATGGTGATTTTTGCAAGAATTTTTTTTGGTTGTCGCTGTTTTGAGTCAAGTACATAGGCTCCATAACAGGTTATATCGTTTGTTTTGATGCTGAGGTGATGTTCCGTAAGTAGTTCAATGGCAAAATGGTGCTCAAGCAAGGAGATATTCGGATGACTATTGACTTTTGCGATCAGTGCCGTTTCAACCTCCCGTCCGGTAAGATCCTTTACATGGACGATCCTGCTTCTTGAATGTCCACCCTCTTTTCCCAAATGAAGGTGATTATGATCCGATGTTGTAAAGTTCACACCGAGCTCTTTAAGACGCTGTATATGCTGGGGTCCATCCTTTACCATGATAGATACCATATCCTTTTGACAAAGGCCAGCCCCGGCAATGATTGTATCAGCAATATGCAATTCCGCACTGTCATTTGTATCTATTGTGGCGGCAATTCCTCCTTGGGCCCAGTTGGTATTTGAAGTGAAACTTTCTTTTTTGGTGATAATTGTTACGTTGGCGTAATCTGCTATGTGAATGGCAAAGTAGAGCCCACCTATGCCACTACCAATTATCAGAACATCAGTTTTTATGGTTTCAGTCATAACCTTAGTACCCAATTTGTTAAAAATTGTTCTACGCAAACATCACAATACCCGGAATTAATATTCGTAAATTCCTTGAATCTTTTTTGTTAAGAGAGCTATGGTGTTCTTTTGGTTACTTTTTTGAACTCAGATATTTCGTGTTCACTGCTGCAATTAAAATATCTTTGCTAAGATAGTTGGTCGAATGTATTGGGATAAATGTTTAGCAAAGCGTAACACTATTATTAGTGTAATACAAAATATTCAAGCTTTCGAAAAGGTCTTTGTTCCGTTGCTGAAAAGTCACACCACCAACTTCCAATACAGTCATTTAAAGGTATTGGAGATTAAAAGAATTCATCATTGGCAAGGATAAACCATAACCTATAATCCCTTTACCTGCAATACTTAAAAGGAGAACCATATAGGTTCCTGTTTTTTTCATTTAGAAAGTAAGTGAATGCAGGATAGTTATATTTTGTGACGCCTGATATTTTGATTTGGTTCATCTTTATCAGATATAGGTGACAATTATGGAAGGAGCACAGCGCACGAAATAACTGTTGTCCAGAGGCCATTTTCACCTTCTGCGGACTGTGTGATATTGTAGGAATTAATAATTTTCCCACTCATTTTGTAGATACCTTCACGTTCATCCCAGTCCTTGTTAGGGTCAAATTCAATACCGAGCGTTGTTGCGAGCATTGTAGCTGCAAGATCTTCAGCATACTCACCAGACTGTTCGGCAGATTCTCCGAATGGATGATGTTCTGACAGATACCCGTATTGTGTATCGTCAGCTGGAATAGCGACTCCGACCGAAGCCGCAATAAGTCGATTATATTCATTAGTTGAGTTGCGTGCCATAACAGCAAAAGTTATCTGGCCTGGAGAAAGTTGCTCCAATCCTTCTTCCACAGTGATTCGCTCACACTTTGGTGGAAAAATACTTGATACGGTAACAAGGTTGCATTTCTCAATTTTGGCTTCTCTCAAAGCTAACTCGAATGAAGAGAGGTATTCCTTGTGCCTTCCTACTCCTTTAGTGAAAAATACTTTTGTTGGAACAAATGACAATGCCGTGCCTCCGGATAATTTTTTTGTAAAATAGTATACAGTATCAAAATTGAGCCATTATAGGAAAAAGCGCTGGCATTCAAAATGTTTTTTTTTCGCTACTTTGAAAAATTTTCTTTTTCCAGCCTTGATTATTTTTGGCTCAGTTCCGATTTCGATTTTCTCATGGATTTCCGAAATTTTTCGGTTGTCCACAAGAATAGAGTTTTGCTGGATCATCCTGCGAGCCTCGCTTTTTGACATGGCAGCTCCGAGTATTGTGAGAAGATCAATAATGGAAACTGATTCTTCCTCAAATTCAAAAAGCTCAATATGATCGGGGGCTTTTTTGTGAATAAAAAGCTGATCAAACTGTTTTTCGGCATCTTCAGCTGCTTGATGGGAATAGTATGTTGCTACGATTTCCCTTGCCAGTGCCCGTTTGGCACCTCTCGGGTTTTCCGTTCTCTGTTCAAGAATATCCTTTGTAGCGTTTTTTTCCTGCCGTATCAATAATCGGCAGTAAGTTTCGATGAGCGAATCTGGAATGGAGAGTATCTTGCCATACATGTCTGCAGGCATATCATTGAAACAAATCGCATTACCGAGAGATTTCGACATTTTTTCCTCGCCTGCTGTTCCTACGAGTAGCGGCATGGTTATACAGACCTGCGGTACAATACCGTATTCCCGTTGCAGATCCCTGCCTACAAGAAGGTTGAATTTCTGATCGGTACCACCGAGCTCAATATCATTTTTTAGATGCACCGAATCCATGCCTTGAGCTAAAGGGTAGAGGAATTCATGAATGGAAATGGGTTCTTTGGACTTGTAGCGTCGTTCAAAGTCATCACGCTCAAGCATTCTGGCTACAGTGCAATGGCTTGAAAGCCTTACGACATCGGCAAACTTCATCATGTCAAGCCAATCGGAATTATAGCAAATGGTTGTTTTATCATGAGCTAGAATTTTTGATGCTTGTTCAAAGTAGCTTTCACCGTTTTCTCTTGCCTCTTTTGCTGAAAGCTGTGGTCTTGTTTTGCTTTTTCCCGAAGGGTCACCAATCATTGCGGTAAAATCACCAATAATAAGGATTGCTTCATGGCCGAGATCCTGAAATTCCCTGAGTTTTCTGAGGACGACAGAATGTCCGAGATGCAAATCGGGTCTTGATGGGTCAGCCCCGAGTTTTACCTTGAGTGGGATGCCTTTATTTAGGCTGTATAGCAGCTTTTGCTCCAGTTCATTTATGCTGATTATTTCTACTACATTATCCGCAATAATATCAAGCTGTTCCTGTAAAGTGGGAAAACGCATAGATTGATATGTTTGGTGTTTAGTATTGTTTTCTTGCCTGCTGGAGCTGTCGTTCACTCTCTCTGGCTTTGATTGTTTCACGCTTGTCAAAAAGCTTTTTCCCCTTGGCAATGGCTATTTCGATTTTCAGAATACCTCTCGGGTTGAAAAACGCTTTCAGTGGAATCAAGGTAAGTCCTTTCTCATTGATTTTTGCCTGAAGTTTATTGATTTCTTCTTTGTGCAAAAGCAGTTTACGGCTTCGTTTCGGTTCGAGATCGTCAAGATGATTATGCTCATAAGGAGTGATCTGCATGTTTTCCAACCAAACTTCACCATGATGGAGGATTGCAAAGCTGTCATTCAAGCTGGCTTTCCCCAGACGAACCGATTTTACCTCGCTACCAAGAAGCTGAATACCGGTAACGATGGAATCGAGAATGACAAATTCATACCTTGCCTTTCTGTTATGAATGGCCTGTATGTATTGTTGAGAGTTTTGCTTTTTCGACACTGTAGGGTTTTCAATGGTTTTCTGTTTCCAAATATACAGCCGGGATAATATTCCCTATGTTCAGTACCATAAAGGGATCAAAGCACTTTTTTACCCGAACCATTTCCATTATACCATCTTCATGAAACAGTTCAACCAGATACTCTGTTTTAAGCTTCCCAATTCCATGTTCAGCGGAGAGTGTTCCTCCAAGGGCAAGGGCTTTATCGACAAATTGACGGTATAGAGCTTTCGCACGAACAAATTCTACCCTGTTTCGCGGCAGAATGTTTAGGTGTACATGTGCATTGCCTATATGGCCAAAAATAATATAGATAAAGCCATGTTGTTCACAAGAATTCCGATAAAAATCAAACAGTTCGCGGAATGCATCATCCGGCACTGCCATGTCGGTGCTGATTTTGCTTTCATTTTGTCGGCTGAGCCAATCGTTGACGAGGAGTGGCAGGGTATGGCGAAATTCCCGTAATTTGTACTGTTCTTCACGGTCAAGCGCCATCCATGATTGTTCGTTCATGGCATTGCAGGATTCCGTGAGAAACAAAAGGTTTTCAATTGCATGTTCTTCAGTTTCAGGTGTTGTTTCCTGTTCAATAAAAATCGCACCCTCACTATCTCTGGGCAATTCAGGGTGCTTTTGGGAAAGAAAACTAAGAGATTCTTTATCAAAAAATTCTATAGCTCTTGTTGACACGGCATTTTTCTGCACTTTAATCAGATGGACAAATTGGAAGAGATCATCAAGTTTCCTGAAATAGATCAAGCAGGAAATTATGGCTGCAGGAAGAGGTCTGAGTATGATGTCGGCTTCAGTGATAATGCCAAGCGTTCCTTCAGATCCAATAAAAAGATCAATAAGATCCATTCCCGCTGCTGAATAATATCCGGCATTGTGTTTTGATGTTTCCGGCATATGGTAATTTGGCCTTTGGAAAGTAATCTCGCCGGCTAAAGGCAGGTTAAGCCGGAATATGCCGTTTTTGTCAGCCATACAACTACCTCGGGAAAGATCAAGGATGTCCCCCTGTGGCAGTACAAGCAGAATTCTTGCGATATGGTTTCGTGTCGGGCCATATTTGAAGGTTCTTGCTCCCGAAGAATTGTTTGCTATCGTGCTTCCGATAAAACAGAGCTTTTCGGTTGGATCCGGTGGATAAAACCATCCGTACTCTTCTGCTTTTTTCTGAATGTTTTCGAGCAATGCTCCAGCCTGTACAGTCATATACGCTTTCTCTTGGGTAAGCGGCACTGGTTTATCTATCCGGTCAAGTTTCTGCATTGCAATGACATAATCACCAAGCGGGATTCTGCCGCCAGTTGTTCCAGTGCCATTTCCTGCAATAGTAAAGCGGCGATGCTTTTTTGTCGCATTTTTGAGCAGTTCAGCAAGTTCTTCGGTCGTTTCAGGAAAAAAAACTCCCGGGGTGTGGCCGGTTTTCAGATTGCTGGTATCCTCAAGGAAACCCTGTATTGATACCTGGTCATGTTTATAAATCATTCTGCTGCGATTCGTTCTTGTTTTCAAATGTCTCATTTGTAGCTGGAGGGTTGTCGGTATTTATGGCTTTATTCTGCGATTGAACCTCCGGCAGGGTATCTTTAGTGCTGTCGGGCCGGGAAGAGGATGCTCCAATAGAGGATGAATCTGGCATCTTTTCCCCCTTGACATAATATTTGATCAGTTCACGGGCAATAGGTGCGGAAATTGCACCGCCAAAACCAGCATTTTCTACAAGAACAGCTAAGGCGATTTTAGGATTTTCTACTGGTGCGAAGGCGATAAACCAGGCATGATCCTTACCATGAGGATTCTGTGCTGTACCGGTTTTTCCTGCAATGTTTAGACCGGGGACTTTTGCCAATGTTCCGGTTCCCCGAAGTACAACGCCGACCATACCGTCTTTGATGATACTATACGTTTCATCTGAAACAGGTAATTGTTGTTTTGCGAACGTCAGGGGAATATATTTCCCTGTTCCCGTATCGCGGTATCCGTTTACAATATGGGGCTGAAACAGGGTTCCATTGTTTGCTATTGCTGCGGCATAGGCTGCAAGCTGTACCGGAGTTGTACCGAGCTCTCCCTGCCCAATAGCAAGGCTAACAAGATATCCTTTTGACCATTTATCCCTGCCGAAACGGTTATCGTAATATTCGGTTGACGGCAAAAGTCCTGGACGCTCGCTTGGTAGATCGATACCTGTTTTTTCACCAAAACCAAACATACCGCCATATTTTGTCCAGTCGTCCAGTCCGACATTAAAAATCAATTTATAAAAATAGACATTGGATGAAACTGTAATGGCTTCACGCATATTGACCCACCCATGCCCTTTGCCTTCATTACTGAGAAAACGCCGGTTTCCGAACATGAAAGAACCACCGTCAAATATTTTTTTTGCCGGATCAATTTTTTCTTCTTCCAGGGCAGCCATGGCAAGAATCATCTTGTAGATGGATCCGGGAGGATAAACCGCCTGAACTGTACGATTAAACAATGGTTTCTGAGGAGAGGTAACAATGTCATGCCACCCCTTACTGTCAGTAGAGCCGTTGAAAATATCAAGGCTGTAGTCTGGTGCACTAGCAATGGCCAAAATACCACCGTTGGAAGGATCTATGGCTACAACAGCTCCTGATTTTCCGGTTTTTCTCAGTAATTGTTCTGCAAGCTGCTGTAAACCGGCATCAATAGAGAGGTAAAGGTCATCACCCTTAATAGAGTTAATATCGTTCTTTCCATCATTGTATTTTCCTGCGAATTTCCCGAGCGGAGTAATCATTTCAAACCTAGCCCCTTTCAGTCCTTTCAAACGCTCTTCATAATACTTTTCCAATCCGCTGAATCCGATCTTGTCATCCAGCGCGTAACCCTGATCGGACATTTCTTCAAGTTTTTCTTTTGGAATAGAGCGTAAATATCCAAAAAGGTGGGCGCCATGGAGGGCATCAAGATACTGCCGCTTGTTATCGGTTTCAATAAGAACACCTGGTAACTGCCAAAGATTTTCGCTCAGTCTTGCTACTGCTATTGCATTCAGGTTACGGCTGACAGTAACGGCAGAGAATCGATTGAAATCATATCCATTGCTGATTTTTTCAGAAAGATCGCTTTTTGGCATTTTTATCAACCATGCAAGGTATCCTGTTTTGTCTGTTTTGAATTCAGAAGGAATGACTTTAACACTATAGAGAGGCTGATTATCAACAAGGATAATTCCGTTTTTGTCAATCATGCGTCCTCTTGGCGGTTGAACCCAGACCCGGCGGATACTGTTTGTTGCTGAAATAGAGCCAAGTTGCTGAAAATCAAGAACCTGCATATAAAAAAGCCGGACGAACAGCACAGTGAAAACAGCTATCACAAGCAACGATATGAGCGTAGTGCTTCGCTGAATTTTATCCATTGTTCAATCGGAAAAAGTTTTTCTCAATAAGAGCCAATTAACAATAACGGCAAGTATGAGGGCGAAGAGTGAGGCAAGAAGACCAAGAACCACAATTCGGTAAAGAGGTGACAGATTGAGGGGATTGTACCCGGCAGCAAATACGGCATGGGCAGCAAAGCTTCCAGTCACCACAGCCCCATAAAGGCGTTTGCTTTTCTGTTTTGCTGTTGCATGGCTATTTTCAGGAATATGGAAATAACCGGCAATAAAACTCTCTACGGTTTTTGCAAGCATAGTTAGCCCTAAGTTTCCCGAAAAGATTCCGCTTAACGTGCCAGCAGCAAACCCGAAAGTTGTGCCGATTCTTTGGCCCATGATTATTGAAATAAAAGCCAAAAATACTGAAATAGCATCTGGTGATACATTAAAAAAAGAAAGGTGAGATAGGCCAAAAACCTGCACGGCACAAACCACGAAAAGTATAGCGATATAGATAGGAATGTTTCTTGTCACAAGGTTATACGGTCTAAAATAATTAGGGGAGTTGTTCACTGCTTATATTATCGCTGCTCATGGCAACTTTTTCCGGATCGATTTTCAGTGGTGCAATCAGTACTTGGGTTAAAGACGAAAAATCAACGGCGAGCCGAACATCAACTCTGTAAAACAGTTTATCAGGTATTATCCGTTCTACACGGCCAACAGGAATGTTACGGATCGAAAATGTGCTGATATCCGAAGTGACAATCTCTTCGTGAAGTTTTAGGCCACTGCTTATAGAGACATGTTCCATCTGGGCCACAAACTCCCTGCCCCCGTTCCAACTGAGGATGCCAATGCTGTTGCTATTGTCGGATACAACGCAGACCTTGAAATCACTGTGGATAACAGGCATTACCTTTGCATAATGTTCAGATACTGCAGTTACTCGTCCCACCAGTCCTTCTGGCGTCAAAACAGTCATATCCTTACGTACGCCGTTTCTCCAGCCAGCATTGATAAGCAGCATATTCTCCCGATCGCTGAATTTACGACCAACTACTTTTGCCATGATAAACTTTGAAGCATTGATGGTTGAGTCTGCCAGAATTTTACGGCGGTTTCGCTCATCCGTAGTTACAGCTTCAAGGTTCAGTACCTTTGCAAGAAGATTTGTGTTCACCTGCAACAGGTGGTCGTTTTCTTCTTTCAGATGAAGCAGATAGTTGTAGCTCATCAATTTGTCGGTCACGAAGGCGCTGAACTCGATACTTCCTTCGCGCAACAGGGTCAGCATGTTGTCATTCTGCAGTTTTATGAACAGAAATGCAATCGCACAGTACACTACAAAGAGCAGATAGTTATTGTATCTGATAAAAAGAGCGAAAAACTTCTGCACGTTCGAAATTCTGGTTTTATGATAAGTGTTCGAGTTTTTTTGTTTTTTAGCGAGCAGTCCCTCGTTTCTATTTCAGGTATAAAGGCTTCTGATTTGCCTGCCGCTTATTTTTTATTACATTTTCCTCATCAAACACAACAGTTATCAGTTCAATATGTCAAGAGAAAAAAATATGACTCAAAGTGCAAATATAACAGATAAATTTGTTGTTATCGGCGATAGAGTACTAATCAAGCCAAAATCTCTTGACGATAGAACAAAATCCGGTATTTATCTTCCTCCTGGCGTTCAGGAAAAAGAGAGAATCCAAAGTGGTTATGTTATAAAAACCGGGCCTGGTTATCCCGTTGGGCCTCCTCCCGAGTCTGACGAACCTTGGAAAGAACGTGGTTCCGCAGCCCAATACATTCCATTGCAGGCCAAAATAGGGGATTTAGCGATTTTTATCCAGAACAGCTCTTATGAGATTGAATACGAAGAGGAGCGTTACATTATTGTACCAAATTCAGCTATTTTGCTCCTGATAAGGGAGGATGACGATCTTGACTATTATCTCACTTAGTGTGGTATCTGACTTCCGTAACCCCGTCTGATAGAAGAATTTTTTCTGGTTTCTGCATGCCTTTGTTTTCAGGTGCTTAACCGATTGTATAGAGACTTATGACCACAGATATTGTTTCAACCGGTGCCACTCAAGGCAGCCTTTCGCAGGAAGAACTTTTTCAGCGGATCAGTGCACTTAAAAAAGAGATGAATGCGCTTATCCTTGCACACTACTATACCGTGCCTGAAATACAACAGATTGCTGATATTGTTGGTGACAGCCTTGCCCTTGCCCGTGCTGCTGAAAAAAACAATGCCGATGTGATTGTTTTTGCCGGGGTTTATTTCATGGCAGAAACAGCCAAACTTCTCAATCCCCAAAAGCTGGTGCTGATGCCCGATTCATATGCGGGCTGCCCACTTGCCGACAGTTGCGCACCCGATACGTTCAGCCTATTTAAGGCAGAGCATCCCGGCGCCATTGTTATTACCTATATCAATTCTACTGCGGAAATCAAAGCTCTTTCCGATATTATCTGTACCTCTTCCAATGCAGAGCAGATTATTCGCCAGATTCCCGAAAACCAGCAGATAATTTTTGCGCCCGATAAAAACCTCGGCGGTTATCTGGCAAAGAAGCTCAAAAGGGAGATGTTTCTTTGGCAGGGATGTTGCTATGTGCACGATGCATTTTCCGAGCCTTATATTCTTCAGACCTGTCGTGAGCATCCGGAAGCGGAGTTTATTGCCCATCCTGAATGCCGCGAAGAGGTGCTTCGTCATGCGGCCTTTATCGGTTCAACTCAAGCGCTTCTGCAGCATACTGTTTCAAGTTCATCCGCAAGCTTTATTGTTGCTACTGAGCCAGGCATACTTTATGAAATGCAGAAGCGTTCTCCCCAAAAAAAATTTATTCCTGCGCCTAAGGATCCCGATAATCCCCGAAGTGTCTGCACACAGATGAAGCAGAATACGCTTGAAAAGCTTTATCACTGCATGCTTAACCAGTCACCTGAGATTACCGTTCCAGCATCGCTTTTTACAGCATCCCTTACACCGATTCGGCGGATGCTTGACATGTCGGTATGATGGATAGCAGTAATTCGGATTGAGAGGCCAGGTATAAAACAGTTACAATAAAAAAGGAGATGTAATGTTGGTAAAACCGGAACATCTGGCTCTCCTTGAACAAGGCGTAGAGGTTTGGAACCGCTGGAGAAAGGAAAACCCTGATGTTGTTCCATACTTTGAGGGTGCTGCTCTTCAGGAAAGATCTCTTAGGGATGCAGATTTGCGAGGAGCAAAACTTCTTCACGCTCTGCTTGTTGACGCTGATCTTAACGGAGCCGATCTGAGCAGTGCAGACCTGAGAGGGGCTGATCTCAGCAGGGCAGACCTCAGCGGAACCAATCTCAGCAAGAGTACTATTGATATCCATACCAAGTACCATGCCATCAAAGGGTGCGACATTGGGGTCAACGGGTTTTATTCCCCGGTTACCGACTCAGCCGCACTCATGAGTATTGACCCGCCGGGAAACTCCATGCAGGGTTCCAGTGCTGCAGCCGTTATCGAAAGCCTCGCACATGCCCGCAAATTGCATACCTTTTCGCTTATACTTTCCGGCATTGCCATGCTTTTTATTGTTATCAAGCCTAAATCAATCACCTTGCCCTACCTTTCCGGCTCATTCAAGTTTGATGCCTTGAGTTATGCTTTTCTTGCTACAATTCTCTCTACAGGCCTTCTTAGCCTTGTAAGCACTTTTCTTGATTCGGCTCTTCAGGGAGCACGGTATCTCAATGACCGGAACGCCGCAATGACTGTGGGCCATTTTCCCTGGCTTCTCTCAAAATACGAGCATGAGCCTCCGCTTAAACGCCAATCGAAAATCATGCGTTTTTTTTTGAGTTTTCATCCAATTCTGTATCTCTATTTTTTTGTCAGCTGGAGTTCATTGTTTGCCGGTGACTGGGAGGGAGTTATGTTGTACTATCAGGAACAACCAGTCATTCTTGGCGAAATACTTCTGCCGATCTTTTATCTGCTGCTTCTCAAAAGCTGTTTCAAGATTTTCAAGCTTTCCGAAGGATTCCAGAAACCGATTCTTTTTGATATTGCAACTGAAAGGGAGCGGCGTACAGACATGGAACGGCTTACTGCTGCCGTTGAAAAACAGGCATCACGAACAACCGAGCTGTTTGAGTTAATGCGTAAAAGAGAAGGATAACCGTTTTGGGAAGTTGTTAGTCAAGCTCTCGAACAGGTTTATTTTTTTGCTATGAGCTTTAAAATTTTCCCAACATTTTTTTCATCATTCAGGCTCATGCACTTCTTGAGGTTACGGTCGAGCACAAGCGCGTATGTTGAGTCAAGAGCAGCTTTTGCGGCCTGAAACTGGGTAATGATCTGTTCGCAAGGTTCCTGACGGTCTATCATTCGTATCAAGCCCTCAACCTGCCCACCAATTCTTTTTAACCTCATAATAACATCTTCATTCATTACTGTGCTCCTTTTTACAAACTTGTCGATAGTTTCATAAGAATACCATTTTAATTTTAAAAACGTTATACCGAAAAATCAGGGTAACATTTGTAACGTTCTTGATCCGTTGCGGTAACTTCATGCCATGAGCATATTCGAGATTGTCTCGGTACATCCTTGTTTGAGTTCCCTGTATTTAAGATTAACTTAAAATTAAATAATAAGGTATGGGAAAAATTCTAAGCTCAATATTGAGTCACAGGAAAGTAAACAGTGCCCTTATGTAGTTTATTAAGAACCAAAAAGAGGACATTTTATCTCATGCTCAACCACATTTTGATAAGGCTTTCTGACCTGAGTAAAGCACCATTTTGCTGGTGGTACTCCTTGTCAAGCAGTAATAGTGCACTTGCTCCAACTGTAGAGATACGGGAACTGCATGCGCATTGTTCGGAAACAATCAACAAAACTATGCTCACCCTTCTCAGCGTTGGGTTGTATTGTTTGTTAACAGTTATTGGTACACCTGATAAGGCACTTATCATGCCCAACAGCATCATTCAAACACCTCTGGTTGGCACTTTTCAATACCTTTTCTTGGTTTTTTGATTGTTGCCCCTTTGCTTCTGCTTGTGCTTACTGTCTACCTACACCTTTTTTATGGCTACTGGTTGCAACTTGAACAAGCGAGGCTGGCATACAACCAGCAACCTGAACGGACAGAGTCTCCCATCGAAAGCAAACCGACGTTGTTTAGCTTACCTGGACCCATTCCTCGTATTCTCACAACCTTTGTTTTCTATTGGTTTGTTCCTATAATATTGGGAATTATTGTATGGAAAGGATGTGTGCGCCATGAATTTCGGTATCCACTTTTTTACTCGGCCTGTTTGGTGACCTTTTCGCTTCTTTTTTTGCAGATCAATCGGTCTCCGGAACTCCATAAATTAAGATTAAGTATTAAGCACTGGGTAGTCTGGCTTTATATCATTATGATAGCATTTTTGATCTTTACATTAGAATTACTTCACCGACCACTATATCTTGAGCGGGGTGATTTTCGTGGAGCAATGTTTGAATTATTGGATCTGCGTTATGCTCATATGTCCAACACCAATCTTGATGGTGCTTTTCTCGTAAAAACTGATTTTTGTGAAGCAAAACTTGAGAGTTCTAGTCTTGCTGGCGCAAAACTTATGGGTGCAAAACTTATGGGTGCAAACCTTATGGGTGCAAACCTTGTGGGCGCAAACCTTATGCGAGCAAACCTTATCGGGTCAAACCTTATGCGAGTAAATTTTGAGGGGGCTGACCTTCAGGGGGCAAGTTTTTGTCAAGCAAATCTTATCGGAGCTGACCTTAAAGGAGCTGATCTTGAAGGAGCTGACTTACAGGAAACTAATTTTAAAGGGGTAAAAAATTTAGAATCTGAGCAAATAAAGAAAGCTATAAACTGGACTCAAGCATTTTATAGTGAAGAGGATCTTGTGAAGCTCAACTTGCCAAGCGATCATAATAAAATTGTGCAAGAATCAATTCATAAGCAAATGAAGGAAACGCAAATGAAGGAAACGCAAATGAAGGAAACTACACCAATAAATATACCATTTTAATAGGGTAACATCAGTTATTGGGCTAGAATACACCAGATAAAGTTTACCAGATAGCTAGGGTGAGGTGCAAAGAAACAGTGCCTTTCCGCTGCATGAATAAATGTGGATACCTAACTTGGAATCTATTCGTAAATAATTTGACATTGACAATAGTTTACTGTCTGATCTCTTATACTACGGAATTATTTCTTGCACAGCGCTTAGAGCAGAATTACTACAACCTCTCAAGCTGACAAGCCATGAAGAAGAATACTCATTTTATTATTTTTCTCCTATTAGCTACAATCAATCTTTTAGCTATTAAAATATATTATGATAATCATTATCATGATGATCTTCGGTATTCATTACCAGATATCAAAGCAAAAGCTGAGCAAGGGAATGCCCAAGCACAATACAATATAGGCCTTGCGTATGCAACTGGGAAAGGGGTTAAGCAGGACTATACCTATGCAATCAAATGGCTTAAGCAGGCAGGAGTTCAGGGTTATGTCAAAGCGCAGCTTACTCTGGGACAAATGTACTATACAGGAACGGGGGTCAAACTGGATTACAATATGGCTGCGCAATGGTTTGATGAGGCGTGTGACAATGGTTCACCTGAGGGTTGCAGAATGTACCAGCAGCTGAGAACTGCAGGATATAATACTTCCCAAAAATAAGACAGGTTTTTTTTGACTTGCTATATTTCCGTAGACAGCGGAAGAAGCCGTACCTTTCTAAAAAAGAGGTATGCAGATGCCCGAAGCAACCTTACGTCGGCAGTACAGCAAAGAGTATAAAGAAGAAGCGGTCAAATTGGTGCTGAAGGGAGAAAAAACCTGCAGAGAGATAGCTGAATATCTTGGTATTCGCGATGATCAGCTGCATCGGTGGAAAAAGA
>Ga0194037_1000293_pt1 | contig 39088 bp, 29 predicted proteins | sample JunL306m_MetaG_FD_148653 | JGI IMG/M metagenome (GOLD analysis project Ga0194037, IMG submission 148653) | Anoxic zone freshwater microbial communities from boreal shield lake in IISD Experimental Lakes Area, Ontario, Canada - Jun2016-L304-6m | ecosystem: Environmental > Aquatic > Freshwater >... | reverse complement strand
ATTGATCCTTTCACCGCAATCACCACCCCATAAAAAACTTAAATAAATAGCGCATTTTTTAAAGTTATGGTAAAAATGCTTTGTTAATTAATTATTAACGATTAGTTAATTTTAAAACTACCAGCCAATTTACTCAGTCTTATTTAATTCCTTATCACTCTAAAAAAGTAATTGACTTACAATATTACAGCCTGTTTCAATACACTTAATCATGGTTTATTAAAATGAAAAAAAAATATTTATTTCTGATCTCATCGCTATTTTTAGCGAGTAACATCCATGCAGATCCTGCAGTTATTGTTGACAATTCCACTGTAGACTCTGTTTATAATTCAGCCACCACTTCAGTTTTTTTACCATTAATTGACATAGGCACTCAACGTTACAGCTCTACGCTAACTTTTAAAAATTTAAGTCAAAATACTGACGGAAGCTTCAATGCTGCCACCACTTTAAGTCCTTTAGCCTCTATTTATGATTCTACAGGTATTGTTGTAGACCCAGGCTTTGACCCAGTAATTGCCGCCAAATTAAAAAACTTTCTGCTAGCACACACCTTGCCTCTAGATAAAGGAGGGCTTGGTAAGCCAGGAGCTGTCATTAGAGTAGAAATGAATGGCAAAGTATGGCGCGGAGTAACTGGACTAAGACGCATAAACTCACCTGAATTACTTAATTTCTCAGACAGACATCGCATAGGAAGTCTTACCAAGACTTTTGTTGATAACGCACTAATGCAATTAGTTGATCAAGGCAAAGTCGGTTTAGATACTACAATTGACACTTACCTTCCTAATATCAATGTCCCTAATAAAAGCATCATCACCATTAGAGACTTAATAGCACATAGAAATGGTTTATATAACTATGTGGTTGATCCAAGCTTTACAGGCATTCAGTATAATTTAGCCGTCAATCCACTAAAGGTTTATTCTCGTCAAGATTTGTTAGATATATCTAACAAACAACCAGTAAACTATATTCCAAACCATAATGCCCCTGTTTATAAATATACCAATACCGGCTTAACCTTAGCTGGCTTAGTTATTGAAGCAGTTACAGGCCAATCAGTTGAAAGCGTAGTTAAAGCATCAACTATTGACAAGTTAGTTTTATCTCGCACCGAGTTCCCTACCAAAGACCCAGGTATCCAGTCTAATTATATGCATGGACATGCTGACTATAATAATGACGGCATTATCAGCTCTTACAATGGTGATTTAAAACAAGCGCCATGGATAGACCCTAATAATGGCAATACTGTTCCAGCATTTAAAGCTCAGGAAATTGTAAGTTATCTCGATCCATCAGCAGCTTGGGCCGCAGGCGCGATGATCTCAAATCATGAAGACTTATCAAAATGGATGAAAGCTTATGTAGATGGTACTTTGCTTAAAACTAATGGCTTACAAAAGCAAGTCCTAACAGACTGCTTACCTTCAGCACCTGATTATGGCGCATCTTATTGCTTGGGCTTAGTTAAGATCGCATGGCCATTTACTCACGTAAATGGTGGAGATACCTCGAAAGAAGTAGCTCTTCCTGTTAACAATAATCCAGACCATATTTACTATGGTCATTTAGGACAAATCCAAGGTTATGACAATGCTGTATTCCGTAATACTTCAAGAAACATTACCATCGGCCTAACCAATAACAATTACTTTATTAGCACCAACTCTGATTACGGCACAGGTGTATTAATTTTTAGTTTATTGGATATTGTTGATCCTCAACCAGCAGCAAAAAATGCAATAAGACAGAATCTAGCTATTGCTCCTCTAAAAGCTGAAGATTTAGGCGGCCAATAAATCCACACTGTTAGTCCGCTAATTTGCGACTCCCTCAGCCAACTGTTCATTATGTCGGATACTCAAAACAATGAATATCCGACATAATGACTGATGTTAAGCAGCCCTAAAAATCTAGTCATCAAAGCTGTAATGAGTTAAAGACTGCGAAAGTATTTTGTGGGAGTGTCTTTAGCCTCGTTAGCTACAATCTTTCAATTTTTTAAGGCTAATTCGCTGTTGAAAACATAGTCGCTGCGTAACATCCGTTAATAACAGCGAATCAACACGCTTAAGATTCGATCCGTTGACGAATGCCTTCTGGCATTTCCAATTTGGTTTTATCCCAACCTTTTAAATCTAATACTCCATCCAACCAATTTTTCATTAAATCACGGGCTTGTTTTGTCACCTCGGCAATCCGATGATTATCACATGCCGGCGGGTTTGTAACCCCGACTGAAACGTTTGGATGCTTCAATAGCTTTAGAGCGTAATAGTGGACGTACCCCGGTTAGTTTAATCGCTCGAAATAAGACTTTTCGAACGTAACGTCCAATAATGAGTATTTTCACTAAACGTCATATAGATCAGTCTTTATTTTCATTACACTAAAATAGCAGAATAAGTAAAAAGTAGTGACAACCTAGTTTTTTCATCTAACGCGAAGATTCATGGACACTTGACGCCACCAACAGAAAGAACCAACTTCATGCAATGAATACCTTATTTCAAGCCATGGAGACCCCACTTCACGCTATGAATACTTTATTTCGAGCCATGGACACCCGACATCATGCAATGAATACCCAATTTCGAGCCATGGACACTCGACTTCATGCAATGAATACCCAATTTCGAGCCATGGACACCCGACTTCATACAATGAATACTTTATTTCGAGCCATGAACACCCGACATCATGCAATGAATACCCAATTTCGAGCCATGGACACTCGACTTCATACAATGAATACCTTATTTCAAGCCATGGACACCCGACTTCATGCAATGGTCATTTTATTTTAAGCCACGATCACCCGCCCCAATGTCATTAACAAACAACCAATAATTACAAACACCTAACTTCATGTTAAAAATAACCATCAAGAAGATAAACACCTCATAATTCACAGCAACTAGGTCGTCTTTGCCTCTATTGATAGTTGATAATGAAAACTGCAATTCTCTATTTAATGATATTTAACAACTAATTTAAGCTTTTATTTTCACCCTGAATAAAAATACCATGCTTTGAAGTACCTAATGAGAAAACTATAAGTCAACACAACATTATTACTAGTCATTTACTCACAACAAACATTAACAACAGGACTTATATTCATGCCAAATTCTAGATCAATACCTTCTGATGACGCCAATAAAAGCATATTTTTACACCTACTCAGCGCACAACTTCCCAACTATAGCTCCCTATTGAGACATCTTTGGCTTTGTTGGCCCGCTAATTACTCCTATCAAAAAACCCAGCAATTACACTAAAGCCATCGGTAAATCATTAGGCTTTAGCGCAGCAGTCGTCAGTCCGGCACTTGATACCAACAACCTACAGCCCGTGTTTTCAGTTAATTTGCAAGGAGGGTATCCGGTATTAAGCAGGAAAAACAATGGCACTAATGCATTAAAAATTGAAGCTGATCACGGCACCGGCAGCATTAGCTTATTAACCCTCCGTATGTCTTCTGGTTATCAAGATAATACCCAGCTTCCAGTTACCGGTAGCGCGAGTGTCTGGAAATATCGCGCCATTTATCATATTCATGATCAACAAATTGGCCATTGGAGCCAAGTTTTAGAAATTGGCGTTAAAAGCGTTCAATATAAGTTCACTCACTGAAATACATACGAACTACAGAGGCAAGGCAAGGTAATTTATTTTATAGTTATCATGCCTCTTTTAAATACCCCCCATTGATCACCAACCTCAAGATATCAGCCATTACCGCCTAATTGCAATAAAAACGACCTTATCTAAATATTTTTTATATCTGATGTAAAGAGCGATTTAAGCCAAAATATCCAGTTTTAACTAAGCTGTCATCAAACTCAAATAAGATATTGATAATAATGAAAATTCAATCATCAACTACCTTGCTCTCTTTCCCCCCACTATAGCCTTAAATGATTTACTCTAACTTTAAATTTATGAACCTAATTTTAAAAATTATATTTTTAAAACCGAAACCTGAAATAAACCCAAGAATTTATTAACAAAAATATTGTATGGATTTTTTTTTAAAATCATGCAAAATGCACCTATCTTAATTAAGAATAAAAAATCCCCAAAACCCATGAAATCGTCACCAGAATCAGCAATCATTCGCTATCTACCCTATTTAATCACATCAATTTTAATCCTTATTCTTTTTATGGTTTTTTTCTGGTCATATATTTTCATAACAATAAAGCCGGGTGAAGCGGGTATTTTATACAAGCGATTTGGACAGGGAACCATTACAGACAAAACCTACCACGAGGGTCTTAATCTAATATTGCCTTGGGATATTATGTATATTTATAACGTAAGAACTCAACAGTACGAACACAAAATGAAGGCCATATCCAAGGAAGGTTTAAACGTAGAAGTCAACATGTCCATACGTTATAACCCTGAATTAGAAACCTTGGGTATCTTACACCAGAATATAGGCCCAGATTATCTACAAAAAATCATAATTCCTGAAGTTGAATCTAATATTAGAGAGCGTTTCGGTAACTTAGATATCAATAACATATACTCCCCGAACCCTGCTTTACTTGAAGACATAGTAAATTTTACTATGAACAAATTAGAGCGAAACTATATTTCTTTACAAAATGTAGCAATTCTGCGCATCACCTTGCCACAAACCATAGAGGCAATTATGGAAAAGAAAGTGGAATATAAGGAGATAGCAGAAGCCTATGAGTACCGAATAAAAGGTGAATTATTTGAAGCCAATAGAAAATTGACTGAAGCAAACGGTATCAAAGCCTTTAATGATGTAGTCAATAAATCATTAACCGATGAGATTTTAAAATGGCAAGGTATTCAGGCTACCATTGCAATTTCTAATTCCAATAATTCCAAGGTTGTCATAATTGGCAACAAATCAAAAGAGATGCCTATTATTTTAGGCGGCGATTCAGACACAGCAAAACGCTGATGAAAAAACATATCCCCCTTATTATACTGATTTTTATGGTTTCGGCTTTGCCGGCACGTTTATTAATAGGTTATCTATCAAGTTATGAATTTTTGCAAAAACAGCGAACGGAATTGGCAAAAGCTAAATCGGGTGATATAGAGATTGCCTTAATATGCAATAAAGCTTTTTCTGGAACAGATTTTAAAAAAGGCGCTGATTTAGCTGCTGAAGAAGAAAATGAAAAAGGTTTTTTCTTTTCAAAAGATAATATTAAATTTCAAAAGAAAATGATTTTACATTCATACCATGATGACAAAATCAACAATGATTATCTTACAAGCCAAATCATAAATAATAAGCACATTGTTGCTGCTATTAGCCTGCAGGAGTCTACAGAAGCGATTAAGTCATCTGTAAGTTTTGAAAAGTATGGCATTGTAATGCTTTCTACAGCGGCGTCAGATGAGCATTTAACAAATCATGAGTTTAAATATACCTTTAGCACAATCCCAACCTCTAAAAGCTACACTTTATCTTTAGTTGATTTTGCAAATACCAAAAAATATAAACAAATAGCCTGTCTTTATTCAAGGGAGGGAATTGGCGGCTTTATTCTTATCAGAAACTTTATCAGTTCATTGATTAATACAGATATTAGCGTCATTTTTTCACACTCTATTACTTCAAAAAAAGAAGACTACAGAGAATTAATCTATGATATGCAAAAAAAACCTTTTGATGCCATTGTATTAGGCGTAAAAGGTGATGCTGCTGCAAGAATAATAAAACAAATGAGATCAATGGGGGTCAATCAACCCATACTGAGCGGAATAAGCTTAGATGACACTACTTTATGGAATAAATCGAATCAAACCGCTAATAATATTTTTGTAGCGAGTATATTTGATGACACTGAAAATAATAAAGACTTTACCCATTATAAAGATAAACTAGGGAAAAACGCCTCTTTTTCAGCTTTCCAAGGCTATAATGCAGTAAAAGTTCTTGCTGCTGCTATCAGAAAAGGTGAATCTTACAACCCCATTGATATTGCCGGAGCTTTAAAATTTAATTTAAAAAATGACATAGGAAATAGTTATTTTACTGAGGAGGGTCTTGTAGCAAAGAACACAATATTTATTAAAGAAATGAAAAACGGCAAATTTTATATGCCTTTAAACTAGGAGAACAAATGGTCAGTTTAGGTTATGTTGCAGCCTGTCTTTTTATAGCGTTACTAGGAATAAATAGAAGGTTTGGTTTCTGGGGTTATTTGTTTGCCTCATTTTTATTAACGCCTGTCATTGGAATTATATTAATCGCTGCTTCCTCAAAATCCAAGACCTAATATATAACGAACCAAAAAACTCTGTTTATTGAGCTAATAAATTTTATTGATAGCCTCATAATTTTTCGCTGAGCTCATTAAATTATGATCCGACAACAGTATCGATGGGCTTAAACGAATGAATTATAGTGAATGATGAACTTCAGAATCTGCTCTAAAAAAACAACCTCAAGAGCTTTTTTAACCATTAGTTAAGTGCAATTTCTTAATCGAGTAACATAAACTCATGCGATTAATATCCACTGTCTAATGGGTTAATCACAATTGTTTTTAATAAAATATTATAAAACTAGCACTCGTTATTTTTTATAAAAATATAAATAAAGCGCCCAAATCTAATCATGGTAAATAAATAATGGATAAAAAATTAGTTCAAAGTGTTTTTTTGAGTGTGAGCCGTACTTTTCCTCATAATACTGCAATCAGTGAAGCCGATAGAAATATTTCCTATGAACAATTAAACCACTGCATTAATCAAGCGGCATTACAGATAGCAGAATACGATATAAAAAATGGCGATGTCGTAGGTTTGTTAATCGGCGCAAGTATTGATTATGTAATTGCTATGTTAGCTGTTTTGAAAGTGGGGGGTGTATTCATGGCGATTGATCCAGAAACACCCAAGAAAAGACTGGAATATATTATCCAGAAAACCTCCCCCAAACTCATCATTACCCATAAACCTGAGCTTAACGAGTTAGTCGCTGATTACTCTATTACCACTACAATTTTAAAGACCTCTCCAGAACAAATTGCATCAGAGCCTGATGTACTGGTTGATGGTGACGACAGTGCTTATATTGTATTTACCTCAGGTTCGACCGGTTATCCTAAGGCGATTGAAGGTCAGCACAAAGGTTTAAGTCACTTTATTCATTGGGAAATGAAAACTTTTGAGCTAACACAAAATACGCGTGCAGCTTGGTTAGCTCCACCTACATTTGACGTAAGTTTACGTGATATTTTTGCAGCTTTATTATCAGGTGGCACTTTAGTTATACCCGACCCTGAGTTACGTAAAAAAGCCTCTTATTTGCCGACTTGGTTGGCAGATAATAAAATCACTCTTCTGCATTGTGTCCCATCACTATTTCGACTTTTGATGAAAGAAGATTTAGCTGCTACGAATCTATTACCTGACTTACAAACAGTATTACTCGCAGGCGAACCACTTTATGCTAAAGATGTGATGGCCTGGCGTGATTTAGTCGGCGAACGAATTCAACTTGTAAATGTTTACGGCCCCTCTGAAACAACTTTAGCCAAAGCTTATTACCCTATTAAAGATCTTCCTGCCCAACCTCAGGCTATGATTCCAATCGGCCAAGCCATAAGCAACACTGCTTTATTAATAATAAAAAATAATCGTTTGTGCGCTATCGGTGAAATTGGTGAAATTTACATTAAAACGCCGTTTAGAACTAAAGGCTATTACCGTGACCCAGAATTAACCGCAGACGTTTTCGTGCAAAATCCTCTGCATCAAGACAGTATAGACATCATCTATAAATCGGGTGACCTTGGTCGCTACTCATCTGATCATAGCGTAGAATTTTTAGGTCGCCAGGATAATCAAGTTAAAATCAACGGCGTTCGTATTGAGCTCACCGAAATCGAACAAGCGATGTTGACGCATGAAGCGATTGAACAAGCCGTCGTCATTACACAATCTATTGACAAACAGGACCAAGTACTGGTGTGCTATTTTGTTGCGAGCACACCATTAAGCAACGATGCTTTACGTGAGCATTTACGCTTATGGCTGCCTTCTGCAATGTTACCCACTTTTTTTGTAGCATTAGCTGAAATGCCATTTAATTTACATGGCAAAGTCGACAGAAAAGCCTTACCCAAACCCGATGAATTACTTTACGCTGAACACTATCAAGCGCCTGAAACTGACTTAGAAATTGAATTAGTCAAACTATGGCAGCAGTTACTGGGCCTTAATAAGATTGGTGTCAATCACGCCTTTATCGATATGGGTGGTGATTCATTAAAGGCCATGCGCATGGTTTCTGGCATTTATAAATCTTTTAATGTTGATATCAGTTTAAAAGACTTTTTCGCTGGCCCCACTATTCGTCAATTAGCTCATTTAATTGCAACGGCTAAAGAAACAGATCAGCAAGTTATTACACCCACTGCGACAGACTCAGATTATGCCTTATCCCACTCACAGAAACGCTTGTGGCTAATGGATCAAATGCACATAGATTCTGTGGCTTATAACCTTCCAGAGGCCTTGCTAATTAAAGGTGAACTGAATGTTCAAGCTTTACGCGATGCTTTGCAGTGTTTAGTAGATCGGCATGAATCTTTGCGAACTGGATTTATTGAGCGTAACGGCGAACCTCGCCAAGTCATTGAAGATATTAAGGTTGAATTACCCGTTATTGATTTAAGTGCTTTCCCAGATCCTAAAGCTCAAGCATTAAGTTATGTAGAGAAAGATTTGCATAGCGCTTTTGATTTACGGAGCGTCCCCTTATTTCGCAGCAGCGCACTTAAACTATCACAGCAAGAGCATGTGTTATTGTTTAATGTACACCACATTATTAGCGACGGCTGGTCGCTGGGCATTCTGACTCGTGAATGGTTGACTTTTTATAGAGCATTACAAGAAAAATCAGATATATCCTTAGCACCATTGACTGTGCATTATAGAGACTATGCTGCTTGGCAAAATGATTATCTTAAATCTCCACTAGCAACAAAGCACAAGGAGTATTGGCTAAAAAATCTATCTGGTAGCTTACCCGTATTAGATTTTCCTACTGATTTTCCTCGCCCAATGACGCAAACGTTTAACGGCGACACTTTACATTTTAAATTACCAGAATTTGCATTACAGCAATTTCAAACACTATTGAGTGAATCACAGTCTAGCCTGTTTATGGGCTTAAACGCGGTCGTTAAGATCTTATTATTTCGCTATACCGGCCAGCAAGATTTAATTGTTGGAACACCCGTTGCTGGACGTGGGCATGCAGATTTAGAAAATCAACTGGGATTTTATGTCAACACACTTGCATTACGTGATGACATTCAACCCGAGCAATCTTTCGAAGAATTGCTTGAAAAAATCAAAGCAACTGCAATCGCCGCTTTCGATCATCAATTATATCCGTTTGACCTATTGGTTAATGATTTAACAATACAACGAGACATGAGTCGATCGCCCGTTTTTGATGTAATGGTGGCATTACAAAATAATGAGGCCGGATTGTCGATTTTAGATAATTTAAGCATTGAGTCTTTTGTTAAAGAAAATCACTGGGATATTAGTCGCTATGACTTGTTGTTTCATTTTAAAGAAGAGGCAGATGGCTTAGCAATCGATATTAACTTTAATCCCGATTTATTTGCAAAAACTCGTATACAGCGACTAGGTGAACATGTATTGCAACTGTTTGACAGTATCGTGCAGCAACCTAAGAGTGCTGTTGGAAAACTAGCGCTTTTAACAACTACGGAGATCCAACAATTAGCTTCTTTTAATCCATCTGTTACTGACATTGCATCTAATCAGACCATTGCAGATGTTTTTGAGCGATGGGTGCTTTTAAATCCAGAAAACACAGCTTTAATTTCACCTGAATATACTTTTAATTATCGGCAATTAAATGCCTTAGCTAATAAACTAGCAAAGCAGCTGCAAGCATTAAATCTTGAAAAAACCGTAGTCGCAGTTTATAGCGAGCGGGTAAATCCTAACTTATTATTAGCCTGTTTAAAGGCTGGCGCTATTTACTTACCGATTGATATTAGCTTACCGTTACAACGCATTCAGTTCATGTTAAAACAAAGCGCTTGTAAGGCGCTATTACATGATCCTGAAGCATTAGTACCTGAAGCATTAGCCTCAGCTTATACTTGCTTAGCTTTTTCTAACCAGCTAGATTTAGAACTGGATGACATTAATCCTGAGCGTCAAATCAACGGCGATGATGTTGCATATCTTTTGTATACCTCAGGCTCAACTGGACAACCCAAAGGCGTTGAAGTAAAAAATAATGGCTTTGTTAATATGGCCTTGGCACAAATAGACGGTTTTTCAGTCTCTTCTAACGATCGGGTTTTACAATTTGCCTCAATCGCTTTCGACGCTTCTTTATCCGAAGTCTTTATGGCTTTATTAAGCGGCGCTGGTTTGGTGCTTATCGATCAAACGACCATTAATGATACAACTGAATTTGTTAATTATTTGACTCGTCATCAAATAACACATTTAACCTTACCTCCGGTATATTTGCACGCCTTGCAAAAACAGGCACTACCCACATTAAAAACATTAATTACTGCAGGTGAAGCTCCCTATATCGATGATGCTTTGCATTATGCTAAGCATTGCGCTTATTTTAATGCATATGGTCCGACTGAAACTTCAGTTTGTGCATCTTTTTATCGTATCGATGCAGATAAGACTTATATACATCGCATCCCTATTGGTCACGCGCTACCAAATCTAGCTATTTATCTATTGGATCAATCATTTAATCTTGTTCCAGTGGGTATTGCCGGTGAAATTTATATTGCTGGCATTGGAGTCGCAAAAGGTTATATTGATGCGCCTGAGTTAACGTCGACAAGTTTTGTTAAGCTACCACATTGTGCGACCACGCTCTATAAAACGGGTGATTTAGGGTGCTGGAACAATGAAGGTCAACTAGAATATTTAGGTCGTAAAGATCAACAAGCTAAAGTTTCTGGTTATAGAATTGAAACTGATGAGGTTTCTTTTGCGTTGCGACAATTTTCAGAAATCGAACAATCGGTCGTTACTGTGCAAAAAGACAGTCATGATCAAGCGACTTTATGCGCCTACTATAGTCGAGTCGAAAAAGTAGAGCTATGGCCATCAATTGCTGAATTTTATGTGTATGATGATATCGTTTATCGAAGCATGGCGACCGATTATGCTCGTAACGCTCGCTATCAAGCGGCTTTCGCAAAAGTATTGCCGGGCAAAACCGTAGTAGAAATTGGACCAGGACCTGAGCTCGTTTTAAGTCGCCTATGCTTAGAAGCTGGCGCTAAAAAAGTATACGCAATCGAATTACTGGAAGAAACTTACCGTAAAGCCAGTGAAACCATCGCGCGTTTAGGCTTAGAAGATAAAATTCATTTGTTGCATGGAAATGCAATGACCCAAGAACTACCAGAACAAGTTGATTATTGTATTTCCGAAATTGTTGGCGGCATTGGTGGCTCTGAAGGGGCTGCAAAGATTATCAATTCGGCTCGACGCTTTCTTCATAATCCTAAGAATATGCTGCCTACACGGAGCTTAACCAAAATTTGTGCGCTGCAATTATTAGAAAGCGATTTTGACTTCCATTTCTCATCAATAGCCGCTCATTATGTAGAACGAATTTTTTCACAAACCGGCTATCCTTTTGATTTACGTTTGTGTTTAAAGGGCTTGCCGGACAGTGCAATTATATCCAATGCTGATGTTTTTGAAGATTTAGATTACACAGTAGAAATTCCGCTAGAAACAGAACATGAGATTGTCTTACATTTTGATAGAGCGAGCGTTTTTACAGGCTTTCTAGTTTGGTTGACATTGTACCCAGATGCTGACGAAGTGATCGATATTTTGCAAAGTCCTGGTAGCTGGTTGCCTGTATATTTGCCAATTTCAATAGCAGGCATCAACGTAGAACAAGGTGATGTATTTAAAGCTTTATTACAGCGCAAGCTTTGTGCAAATGACTTAAATCCTGATTATTTTATCGAAGGTATATTATATAAAGCTGATGGCAGAGAAATTCCACTGAGCTATGCGGCTTATCACAATCAACCGCTGTATCAGTCTAATGAATTTTACCAACGCTTATTTGCAGCAGGTCAAACAAAAATTCCTGTTCGTCCCATACTAGAAACAGCAACACTCAGATCATTTTTGGCAAATACCTTGCCTAACTATATGATACCAGCTCATTTTATTGAACTGGAAAGCTTACCTCTGAATAGTTCTGGAAAAGTTGATTTAAAGGCATTACCCCTACCATTTACCCTAAATAATTTAACTGACAATACCCATTACACGCCTGCGACTACTGATATCGAGTCTCAATTAGTGACTATTTGGCAGGAAGTTTTAGATCAAAAGCCGATTGGCATACATGATCATTATTTCCATCGTGGCGGCGACTCGATCCGAGCAATCCAAATTGTTGCGCGTTTACGTGAACGCAATTTAAAGCTAGATGTACGTGATATTTTTCAATATCCAACGATACACGAATTAGCGCTACAAGTTGGTCAAGTTACTAGGATTGTCGATCAATCACCAGTTACGGGTATCGTTACCTTAACGCCCATACAACACTGGTTTTTTAGCCAACCCAATGCTTGTCCTCAGCATTTTAATCAAGCGATATTATTAAAATTCAGTCGTTCAGTGCAAAAAGCCGATTTACTTAAGGTTTTAACGTTTCTACATAATCATCATGACGCGTTGCGAACGAAATTTAATCTAGCTGTAAACATTGTTCAAGAAATTGCTGAACCTAATGTTTTTATAGGTTTACAAGAACTTGATTTATCTCAGCAAGCTGATCCATTAGCTGTGATGCAACAACATGCAGATGTAGCACAAGCGAGTATTAATTTAGGTTCAGGGCCTTTGTTGAATACCGTTTTATATCATTTACCTGATCAAGACTGTGTTTTGTTTTATTGTCATCATTTAGTGATTGATGGTGTATCTTGGCGTATCTTGCTAGAAGATTTTAGCCAATGCTTCCTGCAAGTCCTAAATGGAGAAACACTAAACTTGCCTTTAAAAACTGATTCATTCAAGTGTCATGCTGAACGCTTAGAGTTGTATTCAAAAAGTACAGAATTAAATCTGCAATTACCTTATTGGCAAAATATGGTAACGGCAAATGATCACGCATTACAAAGCCTTGGGACTGTTGCTGATGCCGGTGAATATAGTTTAAATTTAAACGAAACAGACACCCAATTGTTGTTGACCGATAGTCACCGTGCCTTTAATACTCGTATGGATGATATTTTATTGGCGGCTTTATCTATCGCCTTGAATCAATGGCAAGGTCGTCAAAGAACATTAATCGAAATGGAAGGTCATGGTCGTGATGAATTATCTGATATCGATACGCAACGCACTATAGGCTGGTTTACCAGTGCTTATCCGAAATTACTCCAGTATGATCCAGAACAAAGCTTGGCTGTTTTAATTAAAGAGACTAAAGAATCACTCCGTAAAATACCCAATAAAGGCTTAGGTTATGGTGTGTTACGTTATTTATGTAATCGTTCTGAATTAAATACTACACCAGAGATAGGCTTTAATTATTTAGGTCAGATGAATGCAGGCGATCAGAATGAATTGTTTAGTATCGATTGGCAGGGTTTAGGGCGCGCCGTTAGCTTACAAATGCCCTTAGCTCATGAACTGGACATTTTAAGTTTAGTCGATAATAAAACATTAAACATCCATTTTACGTATAACCGATTGAAATTTTCTAACGAAACTATTCAACAATTAGGTGATTTGTATCTTCAAAGCTTGAGAGAATTGATTCAGTTTTGTAAAGCGCAAGATGGCAATGATTTAACGCCATCCGATTTAACTTATCAAGAATTGTCTATCGATGAATTAGATTTACTTTTTACCGAATAATGGATATTAATAAAGCAAACTTACAAGATATTTATCCTTTATCGCCGATGCAGCAAGGCATGTTGTTTCATGCCTTGTATAAACCTGAGAGTGAGGCCTATTTTGAACAAATGCGTTATGATATTGACGGTACGTTGAATATAGAAATATTTAAACAAAGCTGGCAGATACTTCATGATCGCCACGATGTTTTACGTACTGTTTTTGTTTACAATAAAACCTCTAAATTGTTGCAAATGGTCTTGAAACACAGGGACATCCAATTTAATTATGGTGACATAACGGCATTAGCTATTGATCAACAAGCAGAGCACATCGAGCAATATCAACAGCAGGATAGAACTCAAGGTTTTGATTTAGCCAAAGATCGCTTATCGCGAGTACAGCTTTTTAAAACCAGTACCAACAGCTATGTCATGATATGGAGCGTGCATCATATTATTCTGGATGCCTGGTGCTTTGGTATCATTTATCAAGAATTGATTAGTTGCTATCAAAGTTTGCTACTTAACTTGCCTTTAACTTTACCCCCTGCTCCTTCATATAGTCGTTATATCAAATGGTTGGCTTTGCAAGATGTAAATGCAGCGTCCGTTTTTTGGAAAAATTATCTTCAAAACTATGATGTTGCTGTAGGCCTATATGGCCAGCAACAACAATCTAATCATTATTGCTATGCCAGACAAAAGCACTACTTATCTGCAGAGAATTCTAGCCTGCTTAAAGCTATTGCTCAAAATGCTGGGATCACTTTAAACACTGTTATTCAATCTGCTTGGGCATTGTTATTAAGCGCACATAACAGTTGTAACGATATTGTCTTTGGCATGACAGTTTCTGGGCGTCCTGCAGCGGTTGTAGACGTCGAAAACACACTAGGATTATTTATCAATACCGTGCCATTACGTATTGTTATTGATCATCAATCAGGCTTGATTGAATTTTGGCAGCAAGTTCAGCAGCAAGCATTATCAACCGAGCCTTATCACTATTATTCTCTAGCCGACATTCAAAGTCAGACTGAACTCAAGCAAAACCTGTTAAATCATGTACTGGTATTTGAGAATATACCTCAAGCCGATAGCGAAGACCAAAGTAGCGGCTTTGTGATTAAAGCGATCGATATGTTTGAACATCCGCATTATTCGTTAATGCTATCAATCAATCCCGATGCTTTGATGGAATTTACTTTCATCTATGATCGCTCTGTCTATAGTGATAATAAAATTGAACGCGTAGCCGAGCAACTGATCCATTTACTCGAACAAATGGCGCTAAAGCCAGCTTGTCATATTACCGATCTGACAAGCTTACCCAAAAAACAGCAGAGCCAAATTTTAGATGATTTTAGTGCATTTACCTCAACGCCTAACAATGAATTACTAATCGATTTATTTTCAAAGCAACTACCTGAATCTTGCGAAAGGCTTGCTATCAGCGATGCAACACAGTCTTTGAGTTACCGTCAATTAAACAATCTATCGAATCGCTTTGCGCATTATTTGTTGGATCATTACGACCTTAAAGCAGAAGACAGAGTAGCTATATTATTGCCACGTAATACCCATTTACTAATCGCCCTATGGGGAATACTAAAAACTGGAGCGGCTTATGTTCCTTTAGATAATGCCTATCCAAAAGCTCGTATCGATTATATTTTGCAACATAGCTCAGCAACTTTAATAGTTACGGATACTGTCGGTTGGTCTGTTCCTTCCCTGACTGTTGCCGATGCTCTAAGTGTTTGCAACATCGAATCTGACCCTGAAATCAAAATAACTCCTCAGCAATTGGCGTATTTAATTTATACCTCCGGCTCAACAGGACAGCCCAAAGGTGTTATGGTTGAGCATGGCAATATTGCCGCTTTTTGTAAAAATTTACAGCAACGATTCGACTTTACTGAACAAGACAAATTGCTGGCTTTAACAACGATAAGTTTTGATATTTCAATATTAGAATTACTGTGTTCTTTTACTGTAGGTATGCAGGTCGTTATTGCAAATGACTTACAAGTTCAAAATCCTGAAGAAGTACTGTGCTTAATTCAAACACATACGATCACAGTTTTACAAGCCACCCCTTCACGATTGCAATGGTTAATCAATGCCAACGGGCTTGATGCACTTTGTAGTTTACGAATTATTTTAGTGGGTGGCGAAGCTTTACCGGAAGTGTTAGCTACGCAACTTAAAAAGTTACCAAATACTAAAATCATTAATGTCTACGGTCCTACCGAGGCAACGATTTGGTCAACTTGTCATCTTTTAGGCGATGGCCAATTAACTATTGGCACCGCCCTAGTCAACGAAGGTGTTTATATCTTATCGCCTGAGCGTAATTTGCAAGCGATTGGGGTAACTGGTGAGATTGTTATTACCGGAACCGGTGTCAGTCGTGGTTATTGGCAAGATAGCGAACGCACCCTAAAGTCATTTTCAAGCGATCCTTTTAAACCAAAACAAAGAATGTACGCTACCGGTGATTTAGGACGCTGGTTGGAAAATGGGGAAATCGAGTGTTTAGGGCGTAATGATGATCAAATCAAAATACGCGGCTTTCGTATTGAGTTAGGCGAAATTGAGCGTCATATTCAGCAGCATCCAGCGGTTGCAAAGGCTGCTGTAGTTAATAGTGGAAATACTGAACACAGTATCTTAAGTGCATTTATTGTACCTGTGTCTGTAGAACAGACCTCAGAAACACTGACTATCGAACTGAGAAAATATTTAGCAGAATGGCTACCAGAGTTTATGATTCCCACTCGGTTTATAGCTACTAACGATTTACCGTTAAACAGTAATGGTAAAGTTAATCGCAATGCATTAATTAAGACCCTAGGTGAATACACTGAGCCTTTGCGTCCACACCGAGCCGCGCGTGATGATATTGAACAACAAGTTGTAGAGCTTTGGCAGCAAGTGCTTTTGCATCAACCTGTAGGTATTGATGACGACTTCTTCAGCTTAGGTGGCAATAGTATCAACGCAATTGGCTTGGTTACACAACTAAGCAAATTATATGGTAGAGAAATTTCACTCAGTATTTTTTGGGCAAATCCGAGTATTTATGCATTAACCGAGGCTTTATCTCACAACAGAAACACTGTGATGGTCGCGCTTAATGAGAGAAAAAATGCAGAAGTCGTTTTTTGTTTCCCCCCAATTACCGGTTTCGGCGCAGTTTTTATGGGCCTAGCAGAACAATTATCCTGTTCTTGCTATAGCTTTGATATTGTTGAAGACATGGATTGGTTACCCTACATTATTGACGCTATTAAGCAAGTGCAACCTAAAGGTCCTTATAAGTTATTAGGTTATTCAGCGGGCGGTAATTATGCCTATACGTTAGCGGCTGCCTTGCAAAGTCAGGGGGAGCGTGTTCAATGTTTAATTTTAATTGACAGCACTAGAGTCACAAATGCTACCGTTTTTAATAAACAAGAAAAACAAGAAATTATCGAGCTAGCTCTTAAAGAATCACAGCTATTAACTGACCAAGATCAAGAACAAATAACTGCAAAGATGGGCGCTTATTTAGATTTTATTTTACAACACCCGAATCATTATGAATTAACTGCAGATTTATTCTATTTAAGTGCCCAGAATTCAGAAAGCCTAGCTTTACTAGGCAGCAACTTCAGTAATGATTGGTCGTCTGCGACCGAAGGCAAATTGACTGTGCACGAATGTATTGGTAATCATTTCCAAGTTTTGACCCATCCGCAATTGACACATAATGCTAAAATAATACAAGGTATTTTGGATAAGCTATGAAATTATTAGATTTTTTTAAAAATGAAAGCCATGCACCTCAAACAAAGATTGTTTTTATGGCGTTGGTGTCAGGATTAGCAAATGGTTATTTACTCACAATTATTAACGGAGCCGCAGAAGCTGTTAATAAAAGTGAAGATATACAAGTGAATAATTTTTTCTTATTTTTACTTGATTTAATTTTACTGATTTATACAAAGCAATATTCCTTGAAACAAGGCACCGTTGCAGCAGAAGATGCTATCAATAGAGTTAGACTTCGAGTTACTAATAAATTGCGTAATACCGAATTACCATTTATTGAAATGACCGGCCATGCCAAAATTTATACACGTATTACCCAAGACACTAGTTTGATTTCTGAGTCAGCAATTATTTTAATTAATGCATGCCAACAGGTTATTGTCGTTTTTATTTGTTTGTTATATATCGCCTGGTTATCAATTCCAGGGTTCGTTGTAACCCTTTTTGTATTAGGAATATCTGTACTAATGTATTTGTATAACTCAAAGCACATTAGCACTCAGCTTCATGAAGCGTCTAATAAGGAATCTGATTTTTTTAATGGAATTAAAAGCATTTTAATTGGATTCAAAGAAATTAAGATTAATCGTAAAAAAAATGATGCCTTATTTGAACACATCAAAGACATTTCAAAAGAAACTAATGAAATTAAAGTGGCAACCGGCTTACATTTTGTTATTGAATTAATGTTTGCGCAAACTTCATTTTATATTTTATGTGCTGCAATTGTGTTCATCTTGCCAGCGATAAGTCCCACACAGACAGATCAGGTATTAGGAATTACTATCGCTATTTTATTTTTATTCGGTCCATTAAGCATGGTAGTCAGCGCTTTTCCGTTGTTTGTAAGAGCCAATGTAGCCGTTGAAAATATTTATCAATTAGAACATGAGATTGATTTATCAAGTAAAAAACAAGATCTTACTGATATTAAGGCTCCTGTATTTAAAAGCTTGGAATTTAATGAGGTGAGTTTTTTTTATCCGCATCAACACGATCAAAATGCGACGTTTGGTGTAGGACCACTTAGCTTTAAGCTTAATAAAGGCGATACTTTGTTTATTGTTGGCGGTAATGGTAGTGGCAAATCAACATTACTTAAATTAATAACGGGGCTATATTATCCTTTAACTGGAAATATTTACTTGAATAATAAACCCCTAGAAGCCGACGACTATGTTGATTACCGTGAATTATATTCGACTATATTTACCGACTTTCATTTATTTGATCGTCTTTATGGAATAGAAGATATCGATTCTCAACGAGTAGATCAATTTTTAGAAACGATGGGATTAGAGAAAAAGACAACTTTCAAAAATAACGGCTTTTCTAACACGGAATTATCAACTGGACAAAAAAAGCGTTTGGCTTATATAGCCTCAGTGCTTGAAGATAAACAAATTTATATATTTGACGAATGGGCAGCCGATCAAGACCCTGAATTTCGTCAATATTTTTATGAAGTCCTATTAAAAGATCTTAAAGCTAAAGGTAAAACTGTGATCGCAGTGAGCCATGACGACCGTTACTTTTATGCTGCTGATAGAGTTATAAAAATTGAATACGGCAAAATAATCGAATCATAATTGAATAATGTAGCTCTAATCACACAGAGCCAATATATCTGTAATTTTCTGAATTGAGTCTAAAGTGCAAGTCTAGTTTTCATGCAACACTAGAACATATTAACGGCCGGCATATTTATCTTTAAATAAGCGTTCAATACGCAACATACGGTAGACTAGTCGATGTCTGAATGCCAGTAAATACCGAACGACCATAGAAAAAAGGTAATCCCCAATCAAAAGAACTGCCAGGCGCTGTTTGGACGGCAAGATTACTAAAAGCAGTTGCGTTATAATTATTATTAAATAACATATCCGCATTAGCGACATCAAAATTAACTGTACTAGAACTGCTTAAGCCTTGATTCGTTGCAGTCAGTGATAAGTTTGATTTTGGACAGGCATATCCAGAACCAAGGCCTGAACATGAGCCAAGTAAGCTGTCACTAAAATAATAGGCGCTAGTACCGCTATCTACAAAACTTCCAGTCAATTTTTGGCCATTATAAATGGTAGTAAATGCGTTGTAATTTGCATCCAGCGTATTAGTACCTAAAGTGATAACTTTAGCGTTTCCAAGCTCATTATTACTTTGAGTGCCGATGCCAAAAATCAAAACCCCCTGCACATTACTAGCTCCTGCAAAGGGTACTTCAGGTAATTGGATGATAGAGCCATTGTTATCTTTAGAAAAGCGTGCAATAGGATTTGGTACTTGTTGCGCTAGTGGCAAGCTAATAGATTGGCACGTATTTCCAGAACATGAATAATAAGCAGCCGGTATGGGTGGGCTAGTCGTACAAACATCACCACAATCATAGGGTAAATTCCCTATACCTAAAATCCCATTTGCGCCAAAGGTATCGACTGTATTAGTCGCTGCCCCACCATTACGAGAACAACTTCTGGGTACACTGTTATTAGAGTTAGCATTTATAATCTGAATGGGTATATTACTAGCTACTTCCCCAGCTATTTTTACATCAGCCATATTTACAGACCCCCAATTAAAACTACTTACATACTGCAAGCATTCAAATACGGCTTTTCCAGAACTCATCACCGCGGGTAAGTTAAGATTTTGAGCCAACTGCGATGAAATAACCCTAAAGCCACTAGAACCAGTATCAACCAAGACATGATCAATATTTTGGCAATTACTCGTACCCGGTTGACAAAGAGTTACTGTTGTAAAGGCAACATTAGTACTACCTACTAACTGACCTGGCAGTAATAATGAAACCGGTCCATTATCGACAATTAAAGGCGCTACATTAACTGGCGTTGCAGCGCTACATCCAACTCCTGTGCATCCCCCTACACTCAGCACCTGAAAAGTACGACCCAACTTAACTTCAACGTTCTGATAGATTTGATCACCAACGCTTACAAGAGGAATAGTCAGCAAATTGTTGAAAGCATCATAATTATCTACCGTTAAAATGGGTAAATCACTAGCTGCACTCGCCTGCACTGCAGTTACCTGATAATCAGTCCCAAGATCGACACTTACATCACTATAGGTAGCCAGGCCAGATTGAATAGCAGGAATTATCAATATATGAGTACTCGTATTATAAGTATCAGCATAAAGACTCGAGCTTAACATTATGGAGACTATTGCAGCGATGTAAGTAGAAATTATTTTCATTTTTCTCATATCCGTTCTAATTGCAAATCACCATTATTGTAGTTCATCTTCACTAACGCCTTCCGGCATCTGGTCAGGTAAATAAACCAAACCAGAAAAAGCATGCAGATGCCCACCGGCATTAATGACTAATTGACTATTCCTCAACATCAATGGATGACGACCAGGTCTTGATAATTGCGCTGCAGTTGCAGCATAATCATTAAAATGCACTCCCAATAACTGCCGTAGATCTGGAATATAGGGACCTTTCCAGATCACAGCAAAAACTTTTCCAGTAGGCCCCACAAACTCGCGCACTAAAGTACCTGCCTCCACGGCATATTCATTGACTGTATACTTATTTTGTGGATTTACTCGCAAAGCACTAAGCTGATGGGTTTTCTTAATTAACGCAGGCGAGAAATCTTCTCCTAAGGTCGCTAAGACAGGAATCGGTATGATTAAAAGATTCAACCATAGCAGTGAAACAACAAAAGATCGAAAAGTTAACATGTTACAAACCCTTTACAAACATAGCTAAATATTTAAACTCTACCTAGAGTCCATATAAAACCAATAATTTAAATAACCACTAGGATTAGTTTAACTCACGAAATTAGATTACTTCCCTGAAATTCGTATATATGAATAAATTATAACGTCCACACATAGATGCATCCTAAACTGATTAAACTGGAAGAAAACTTTAAGCCGTCAATACTCACAAAAATTGATGAGCCTTTATGTACTCAATTTAACATTGAATTATGGATGAAGCGTGATGACCAACTGCACCCTGTTATATCCGGTAATAAATGGCGTAAATTAAAATTTATTCTTGATCATGCACTGTACACTGGTTCTGATACTATCATCAGTATGGGTGGCGTATATTCTAATCATTTACATGCCCTCGCTTATACCTGCAAAGCAATAGGCTTAAAAAACATCGCCTATATTAGAGGTGATGCTCCAACTCTATTAACGCCAACTTTAGCTGATTTAACAGCGTGGGGCACTGAACTTAGGTATATTTCTCGCACTGAATATCGTCAACTTAGGCAGTATAAAAGTTATTTAGATTTACCAGGCTTGAAGCCTCAACAATACTGGCTGCCTGAGGGTGGTGCGCTGCCTTTGGCCTTAAGCGGCTTGGCAGAACTTGTTGAAGAAATCGAGATATCTTATGACTATTTGTGCGTGCCTTGCGGCACAGGAACAACTTTAGCAGGATTGATCTCCGCCACGCCTGATCATATTTCATTGCTGGGCTTCGCTGCTTTAAAAAATGCGAGCTTTTTGAACACGGATGTCAGTGCTTTATTAGCCCAAAACAAAAGCAACTGGCAGATTAATTTAGATTACCATTTTGGCGGCTTTGCCAGCAGCACGCCAGAACTACTGAGCTTTATCAAAGCTTTTGAAACTAAAACAAACATACAACTAGAACCTGTTTATACGGGAAAAATGATGTACGCACTTTATGATTTAATCAGCAAAGGTCACTTTAACGCTGGGCAGCGTATTATTGCCCTTCATACTGGCGGTTTGCAAGGCGATAGGCAACGCAGACTATGAAGCGTGTACTAGAACCAGAACTAATGGTCGATGAACATCAAGTCATCGCCTATGCTCAGGCTGATTTTGAAATCCCTCACCAAGACTTTATAAATCGTTTAAGCGCATGGATTAACGAACCCAGCTTTTCGGGCACAGCATTAGATTTGGGCTGTGGACCTGGCGACATTAGTTTTCGTTTTGCAAAAGCATTTCCTTTAAGTACCCTTCATGCTGTGGATGGATCACTGCCAATGCTCAATGTTGCTTTAGCAACTTTAAATCCTAACTTACACACACGAGTAGAATTTATACACGGACTGTTACCTGATGTAATATTACCGCAATCTGACTATGACATAATTTTCTCTAATAGTTTGTTACACCATTTACCTGAGTCTCAGGTGCTATGGCAAACAATAAAAAATTATGCAAGATCCGGTACACGCATCATCATAATGGATTTATTACGCCCTGCTGATTTAATAGTTGCGCAGAAAATGGTAAAAGACTATGCAGCGAATGAACCTAAAATCTTACAACGAGATTTTTATCATTCCTTATTAGCCGCCTTTAGTTTAGAAGAAATAAGTACACAATTAGCTCAAGCTGATTTAAAGTTGCAAGTAAAACAAATCAGTGATCGACATGTTTTTATCACCGGTGTTATTCGATAATTTAAGGATACAAATGGACAGCAGCAAAGTAGTTGAAATCGTAGACCTAGAGCAACCAGAACTCTATATTAACCGTGATTTGAGTTTACTAGAATTCAATAAACGGGTATTAGCACAAGCCAAAAATGAAGCCGTTCCCTTACTTGAGCGCCTAAACTACCTGTGCATTTCTTGTTCAAACCTTGATGAATTTTTTGAAGTGCGAGTCGCCAGCGTACTAGAAATAGCGGCTATCGACCCCAAAGCTGCCGGCTTAGATGGCTTAACACCTAAACAACAATTAGAGCAAATTGCTATTGATTCTCACAAATTAGTAGATGAGCAATACCAAGTTCTTAATGAAATATTAATTCCACAACTCAACGCTGAAAATATTCGCTTTATTCGCCGAAATGATTGGAATGAAAGCCAACAAAAATGGTTAGCCAAATATTTCAATGATGAGTTATTGCCTATCTTAACGCCTGTAGGCCTTGATTCCGCTCACCCTTTCCCACGCATACTCAACAAAAGTTTAAATTTCATTATTTCTCTAACCGGTAAAGATGCCTTTGGTAGAAATAGTGGTCGAGCCATTTTACAAGCGCCTAGATCCTTACCTCGCGTCATCCAATTACCTGCGGAAGAAACTCAGAGTGGCCCTTATGACTTTGTGTTTTTATCCTCTATTATCCATGCCTTTGTTAATGAATTATTCAATGGCATGACCGTTAAAGGCTGCCATCAATTCAGGGTCACAAGAAATAGCGACTTCTTTGTTGATGATGATGCCATTGATGATTTATTACTCGCTGTTCAAGGCGAGCTCGCTATGCGTAATTATGGCAATGAAGTCCGTTTAGAATTAGATGCGGCCTGCCCTGATGATACCGTCAATTTTTTACTAGATCGCTTTGAGATGAACCGTGATCGCCTATTCTTAGTAGACGGTCCTGTTAATCTTAATCGTATTCAAGAAATTAATAGCTTAGTCAACCGACCTGATCTTAAGTTCGCACCCTTTAAACCCAGCACACCTCAGCAGTTGGCTCGCAACAAAGATATTTTTGCGGCCATTAAACGCCATGATATTTTATTACACCATCCGTTTGAATCTTTCTCACCTGTAGTGGAATTTCTACGTCAAGCGGCAGCCTCACCTGACGTAATCGCCATCAAACAAACCTTATACCGTACGGGTGCTGATTCACCAGTCGTTGCCGCTTTAATTAAAGCGGCACGCGCAGGCAAAGAAGTCACAGTGGTCATTGAGTTAAGAGCACGTTTTGATGAAAAAGCTAATATTGATTTAGCCTCAAAACTGCAAGAAGCTGCCGTACATGTAGTATACGGTGTGGTCGGTTATAAAACCCATGCCAAAATGTGTTTGGTATTACGTAGAGAAGGTAAAGATTTACGTCATTATGTGCATCTAGGTACCGGTAACTATCACCCTAAAACCGCACAAATTTATACCGATTACGGCTTATTCTCTTGCAACAAAGAATTAGGTGAAGATGTAAGAAGAGTATTTGCCCAGCTCACTAGTTTGGGCAAGGTGACTAAATTAAACAAATTATTACAATCACCTTTTACCTTACATAAAGGTATTATTGAAAAGATTGAGCGGGAAATAGAACATGCTAAAAATGGCAAGCCTGCTAAGATTATTATTCAGGTTAACGCCATAGTTGAAGAGCAATCGATACAAGCCTTATATCGCGCTTCACAAGCGGGTGTTGAAGTTAAATTAATGGTCAGAGGTATTTGCTGTCTAAGACCAGGTATACCAGGAATTTCTGAAAATATAGAAGTACGCGCCATTATCGGTCGCTTTTTAGAACACGCTAGGATTTATGCCTTTGCTAATGACGGCAATCAAGAAGTCTATGCCTCTAGCGCAGATTTAATGAACCGCAATATGTTCCGTCGCGTAGAAATTTGCTTCCCCATAGAAAGCAAACGTCTTGCTAACCGCATCTTGCATGACTTAGATTTATATTTAAAAGATAACACACAGGCTTGGCTGTTACAGCCCGATGGTAGTTATTTGCAATTATTACACACCAGTAATGATGAACCAACTCAAGCTCAATCCTTGATTTTAGCGGAGTTACAAGCATCCTAATGACTAGCAAGTTTGAAATTGCTCAATTAGGCGCCAAAGTACTGCGTTTACAAGCTGAGCCAATTACTGATATTAGCAGCGATGGAACGCAGCAACTCATCAAAAACCTGCTAGATACCTTAGCAACGACTGAGGGGGTCGGTATCGCCGCCCCTCAAGTCAGTATTTCTAAGCAAATCATTATTGTTGCCTCGCGCCCAACCCTAAGATATCCAAAGGCTCCAGTCATGGAGCCTACGGTTATGATTAATCCGACATTCACACCTCTCTCAGAGATCAAAGTAAAGGATTGGGAAGGTTGCTTAAGCATTCCAAGCATACGTGCTCGAGTTCCCCGCTATAAAAAAATACAGGTTAATTATCTTGACCACCTAGGTTCAAGTATTGAAATCGTTTTAGAAGATTTTGTAGCGCGGGTTTTTCAACATGAGTTTGATCATTTACAAGGCAAGGTTTACCTAGACCAACTAGAAAGCAATGAAGATATTTATTCTGAAAGCGAGTATTTATTGGCGATTAAGTAATCAACAATGAATCCAAGACGTTCAAAATATAAACCATCAACTACGTCCCGCTAATTTATTAGTTTTTATAGTTTTTGTTGCAAAAGTAATTTCACCTAAGAAACACAATAAATCTGCCGTTAAAACAACAAGATTGAGCTAACAGCTTTAACGTTAACCCAACCTATACGCCATTACTTATTTGAAGAATCTACATTATTACTCGATTTATGTTGTAGATAATATTTGCTCGCTATAAATACACCTATCAACACTAAGATGACCAAAAAAACCATCACCAAGAATTTATAGAGTCCTTCATGACCCGTTCCTGATAAATTAGCTTCTATGCCATTGCCAACCGCACGTTCTGCATCTGCACTCGATTGAACGACATCAATATCAGCAGCCTCTTTTTTTCTAGCTAAAGCCGTTTCTGCCTCAATACTCTTGGCTCTATCTAAAGCAATTGCTGTTTCTAAATCGACTTTGGCTTTTAAGCGCTGCGTTTCTAAAGCTTCTTGTTGAATTTTTAAAGCGGCCTCCTGTTTCAAAAGTTCAAGTTGCTCATCCTGTTGCGCTTGGGCTCTAGCTTTATCTTGCAATCTTTCTTCATTGGCCAATTTTATTCGTGCATCAGCTTTGTCTTGAGCAGCTTTAGCACTCAATTCCGCCGCTTTATTAGCTGCAGCCCTTTCTTGCATTAATCTTTTTTCTTGCTCTGCGGCCTTTTGCTGATCAACTTTAAGCTGTGCCTGCTTAAGGTCATTTTGTTGTCTAGCATAATCAGCCTGTACTTTTGCTAAATCTCTTGCAGCAGCTGCATTTTGTTGTTCTACAGCTTCAAAATCATTAATTTGATTAGTTAATGGTTCAGCATGAGCTGTGCAGCAAAATAATACGAATAGCCAAACGTATTTGTTCATTTATTTCTCCGCAGGGCAACTAGCATTTGGCTGAATACGTGTTTCTGTTGGGGATGTTGAGATGATAATAGCGGCTCCTTGATGATATTCACAAGCTCTGCCTACTTGTGCAGAAGTAAACATTTTGCCATTTTCTGAATAAGCAATCGACACACCTTCTACTAAAACCTTATCTGATACCATTGAGCCCGCGGCAGCACCAGCAGCACCACCCGCAATTGTTGTTGCTGTAGTACCAAGCCCACCCAAGCCACCAAAACCACCACCCAAGCCACCCGCTAACGCACCTAATATTGCACCACCGACTTGCGCTTGGTTTTTTTGCTTTGAATTATCAACTTCAATCTTAGCAGGTAATACCGTAATGATTTTTATTGAGCGTGCAGCTTGAGCTGTATTAACCTGCCCTGCTCTGTAGACGTTGGATTGTAAATTTTCACCTGTTGCAGCACATCCACTTAAAATACTGACCACTGCTAATAATGCTATTTTGTTCATTTCAATCTGCCTTTTGTTATTAAAAGTTTTGATTTACCTTGTAAGGACAAAATTTATAACAATACCTTATGCAAATGGCAAGCATTATTAGCGCACTCATCCACGACTACCAAACTACGCGGCTCTTTGCTTATACCTAAGCTCTTTTTAGCAAAGGCTCTAAACCTGCAAAGAAGATAACGGAAGTTTTATCAGCGCTGCAAGACGTTTTATTCCATTACCTGCCTTATTTAGAGCAGCGCCAAAATGTTTGAGCGCACACCCTAAACGTCATGTTACTAGTCCTAAGAACTTTCGGCCGGCTACAGTAAAGCATAGCGCCATTCCCTAACCTTAGTGCGCAAGCGCAAAAACCCTCAGCCTTTACCATGACAGCTTCATGGCCTTACCTAAACATTGTTACCCATTTCCTAAAAGACTACGGACACGCACTAAAACAAGTTTATTGCCCGCTATGAGTATAATAGCGAGGTTTATAAACTAGATTAACGGGGCAATAAGTATCGATATTCTTGCAAAAAATCACCATCAGTAGCGGCAAACCTTCAGCAGCGAGGACGCGCAGAGCATCCAAAGCCTAGTTTATGGGCAAAGCGCTTTATCGTTTGCCCACCCTACTTAACTGAGCCGAACCAGTAAACTAATAACTATAACGCCCTTAAAACCTGCAAAGGTGGTTGATTCAAGACCCGTCTAACGCCCCAACAACCAATTAAACTAATTAAGAGCGCATTAGACACCGGCACCAGCAACCACAAATAAAAACTGGGGTGATAGCTAATATGTAGAACTTGGGTATATAAAGCTAAGAGTATCAGTTCACTCATCAGCACCGCTAGCACACCAGATAATAAGCCTAGTGTGCTAAACTCAATCAACTGCGCAGTTCTTAATAATCGACGATTGGCACCCATTGTGCGCATTAATGCACCTTCAACAATTCGTTGATCCAGCGTGGCATAAACAGCAGCCAATAATACGATAAAGCCCGTCATTAAGGCGAAATACAGTAAAAAATTAATGGCCTGAGTTAATTGCGTTAACAAGGTTTTAAATTGCTGCAAAATTAAATCAACTTCTAATATCGTCATGCTGGGATATTTCTTCACCAAGGCATTTAATAGCTCTTTCTGGCTTTCAGCTAAATAAAAACTGGTAATAAAAGTACTGGGATAAGCATCTAGCGTTCCCGGTGAGAAAACCATATAAAAATTGGGCTTCATGGTATCCCAGCGCAAACTGCGAATATTAGTTACCCTAGCATCAAATTGCTGACTACCAACGGTAAAAGTTAAACTATCACCTAGTTTTATACCTAAACTCTCGGCTAACTTTTGCTCTACAGAAACTAGACCCGGCTGCAGACTTACCCACCACTCACCTGCTTGTAATTTATTTTCATTAGGAAGACTTTCCGTCCAAGTCAGGCTTAAATCTCTATGGATGGCATTGTCGCCCTGACTATCTTTACTGACTCTTTTTTGCACGGCTATTTGATTGATGGCAGTCAAACGACCTCTCACGACCGGATAAAACTCGCTGCCGAGAATATGCTGTTGCTTGAAATCTTCTTTGAAGTCTTGCACTTGATTCGGAAAAATATTCAAGGCGAAATGGTTAGGCGCATCCTTGGGTAATTGTTGTTGCCAATCATCAATAATATCGTTGCGCACATTAAAACTAAGCAGCATAGCCACCAAGGTTATGCTAAACGCCAATATTTGACTGATACTGGCGCGATTATTTTTTAATAAGCCTTGCAAACCCAATCGCCACAATAAAGTCATACCATCTAGGCGTTTTTGAATTAACTTTAATAAACCCATAATCAACAAGCCCAGTACGATTAAGCTGATAATACCTACCCCTAAAACGCTGACAGTCATTTTTAGATCGTGGGTATATTTGTAAATTATTAAACTAATGAGACTTGTCGCTAAGCCATAAACCAACCATACAGCTGGCTGTCTAGGTTCTAGATCGCGGCGTAACACTCGTAATGCTGAAACGTGTTTAAGTCTTAATAATGGTGGCAAAGCGAACCCTAATAACACCACCATGCCAATAAAAAAACCAAAAAACAACGAGCCTATGCTAGCTGGCGCAATAGACTGCGGCAAGAGTTCTCGTAAAATATAAAACAAGCCGAGTTGAGCACAATAACCTAAGGCACTCCCAACGGCGCTAGCGACTAATCCTAACACCACAAACTGGCTACTGTAGAGCCATAGTATTTCTTGTTGTTTTAGACCTAAGCAGCGTAATAAAGCGGTGGCATCAAAGTGTCGCTCAGTATAACGAGTAGTTGCCATAGCAATCGCAACACCGGCAATCAATATAACCAGAATACTCGACAAGCCTAAATAACGTTCAGCTCGGTTAAGTGCGGAACTGAGTTCGGGGCGATTTTCGTGACTATCCATAACGCGCTGAGAAGGATTTAACTGCGGCTTAAGCCAATTTTTATACTCGACTATGGCTTGAGCAGCTCCGACAAATTGAAAATAGTAATGAACCTGACTGCCTGGCTGTAAAATCCCAGTTGCCGATAAGTCTAAGTCATTCATCATCACGCGTGGCGAAAAGCTAAAAAAATCACCTTTCTTGTCAGGCTCGTAAGTAATAATTTTAGTCACTAACAGAGGCTTTTCACCTACAGTCAAAGTATCACCTAATTTGAGCTTAAGTACTGATAACAACCGCCTATCCAACCAAGCCGTACCAGGCTCTGGACCTTGATGAACGATTGATTCAACACCCGCCTCACCCTCGCTAGTCTTTAAAACGCCTCGTAAAGGATACCTGTCGCTTATCGCCTTGATACTCGCCAAAATCAATTCATCATGTTCAATCAAGACACTATGAAATTCGGCGGTATGAGCGCTGATTAAATGTAACTGCTGGGCTTGCTCTAGCCATGCGGGCGCTATCAATTCTGGGCTAGTAATCACTAAATCAGCGCCTAATAATTCAGCCGCTTGTTGGTTCATCGTGCTTTGCAAGCGCTCAGAAAACAGGGCTATCGCTGTTGAACTACTAACGGCAATGAGTAATGCCAAGATCAATAAGGTCAATTCTCCAGAACGACTATCACGCCATAACAAACGTAAAGCCAAATTAAAACGGCTCATACCAAGCATCCTGCTTCCAGTCGTATTGTCCGTTGACATCGTGCCGCCAAGGCATGATCATGAGTGACTAAAATTAAGGTCGTTTGATTTTCTTGATTCAACTCAAATAACAGCTCAATAATGTTTGCGCCCGTTTTACTATCTAAATTACCGGTAGGCTCATCGGCAAACAAAATAGCCGGACGAGTAACAAAGGCTCGGGCCAAGGCAACTCGTTGCTGTTCACCGCCTGACAATTGCTTGGGCGCATGTGTTAAGCGTTGCGCTAATCCTACGCGATGCAGCAATGCTGTTGCAGCCGCTTTTGCTGTCTTATCGCCTCTTAATTCTAAAGGCAACATGACATTCTCTAGGGCAGTGAGCCCAGGCAGGAGTTGAAACGACTGAAACACAAAGCCAATTAACTGATTACGCAGTTCCGCCCTACTATCTTCATCCATCATTGTTATAGATTTGCCATTAAGAAATATAGCCCCTGAACTTGATTTATCTAAGCCTGCCAGCAAACTTATTAAGGTTGATTTACCTGAACCAGACTCACCCACGATAGCAATACTTTCACCAGATTTGATTATCAAATCTATCGATGACAAGATATGCAATAATCCTTCAGAAGTTAGCACCGATTTAGCTAAACTTTCTGTTACTATAACGCTGTTTATTACTTGATTAATTTGAGTTTTCATGATGTTTAGATTGTTATTTTTTATGGTTATTTCATTACTATCACTACAGACCATGGCCGAGCCAGTCATTGTAGTTTTAGGCGATAGCATCAGTGCTGCTTATGGAATACCTACAGAACAAGGTTGGGTATCCTTACTACAAAAAAAATTATTAGCTCATCATAGTCGCTATACCATCAACAATGCCAGCATCAGTGGTGAAACCAGCGCAGGCGGCTTAGCTCGAATTGACGGTATATTAAATACTCAAAAACCTAGCATTCTACTCTTAGAATTGGGTGCTAATGACGGCCTACGTGGCATGTCAGCTATCGAAATGAAAAATAATCTTGCGGAAATAACACGCCGCGCTCAGAATATCGGCGCAACAGTATTATTACTCAGCATGAAGATTCCTCCAAATTACGGCAAACGCTATGTTGAGATGTTTTATAGTGTTTATCCCCAATTAGCTGAGCAATTGAATATAACATTAGTACCCTTTTTACTGGAAGATATTGCACTCCACAAAGATTTAATGCAAGCTGACGGCTTACACCCCAATGAGAATGCTCAAGCCCTGCTTGCGGAAAAAATTGAACCCTACTTACTCCCATTACTTCAATAAACGAGCCTTTCTGATGACCGTATTAACTTTGAAACAAACCAATCTTATTATAAATACCGCAGTCCATGTAGCGAGAGAATTAAATATGGCTCCTTTAACAGTAGTCGTACTCGATACTGCTGGCCATATTAAAGCCATGCAACGAGAAGACGGTGCCAGCCAAGTTAGACAACAAATTGCTACAGCAAAAGCTTGGGGAGCCGTCAACATGGGTGTTTCATCACGCAGTCTAGCAGCGGTAGCAGTTCAACGACCTGACTTTATGAATGCCTTAATTGATGTAGCCGATGGTAAGATCATGCCTGTCCCAGGCGGTGTACTCATTCGCGATGCTGAGAACAACCTGCTAGGCGCCGTTGGTATCAGTGGTGATATTTCAGATCAAGATGAGCGCTGTGCCATTGCGGGCATAGAAGCAGTCGGTTTTTTTGCTGGAATATAAAATCACCCGCCATTTGTTCATAGAACACCTATTTTGTTAAGCTCCCGTTACTTAGCTATTTTTTTCTGTTGCACGCTATTCTGGCTATTACCCTTTACGGTTTATGCGGATGACCTTGCAACAGAAGTGATCGATGCTGAAATAACTTTACAAAAAGACCATTATGTCTTGGCTGCGGACATAGCCTATCAGCTTAGTAAAAAAGCAACAATCGCTTTACAAAGTGGCGTACCTTTGTATTGGTCACTACAAATCAAGCTATTGCAACATCGTCCTTATCTATGGAATAAAACGCTACTTAAAACAGACATACATTATCGCTTGCAATATCAGGCTTTACTGAATGTCTATCGCGTGCAAAATTTAAGTAATGGCGAGACTTATAATTTCTCTACACTCTATGCCGCTTTAGACTTGATGTCAGAAATCCAGGATTTTCCTCTGATAGAAAAGTCAAAAATATCCCCAGAGGAAGATTATCTATGCGCTTTAAAAGTAAAGTTTGATCGTGGCCTACTACCAGTACCACTCCGCTCAATTGCCTATATTGATAAGCAATGGTATTTATCTAGTGATTGGACATTATGGCCTTTGAAAAAGTAAAACTTCCGTTTAGCCTTTTTACCTTAATCCTGTTTGGCCTGATCCTACTGTCTTTACAGTTAATGAGTTCAGCGACTCAAGAATCTTCAGAGTTAAGTGCGCTTTACTCTTGGCTGTTACTGATTAACGGGCTAGGGTCTGTGGTGCTATTGAGCCTAGTCGGCGTCAATATTTATACCTTAATTCAACATACGAAAAAGCGCGAAGCAGGCTCTAGGCTGACTAGGCGTATGGTATCTCTGTTTGTTGTGTTAGCGCTTGCACCCGCCGTTATTGTATTTTATTTTTCTATGCAATTTTTACATCAAGGCATTGATAGTTGGTTTAATGTAGAAATTGACCGAGCCCTAGAAGATGCTCTGGAATTAAGCCAGTCCTCATTAGATCAACGTATGCGTTGGCATCTTAAGCAAACCCAGCAACTGACGGAAAAACTCCAAGACTCCTCAGAAAATAGAGTCGCCTTAGACATGGAAAATTTACGTGAACTTTCAGGCGCGTCTGAAATGACGCTGTTTTCTCGTCAGGGTCGAATTATTGCTTCTAGTAGCATTAATCTTGGAGACATTTTACCTAGCTTACCCGATAAAAATATTTGGCTACAGTTACGACAAAATGGAGAATATGTTGCAGTAGCACCGGCACACGAAGAAAAATTAATGGTGCGAGCCATTGCTAAAGTAAACACTCAAGAGCCGCAATATTTACAAGCCTTATATCCCGTACCCGTCAGAGTTTACGATTTGGCAGATTCAGTCGAGTTTGCCTTTGTCCGCTATAAAGAAATGAAGTTTTTAAGGCACTCCTTAAAAATTACCTTCACCCTCGCTTTATCACTCGTATTATTGATGAGCTTATTAGCTGCCATTTGGGTCGCGTTTATCAGCATTCGCAACATTATTGCACCCGTCAAACAACTGGTTAAAGGCACCCAAGCAGTCGCTTCTGGTCACTACGACGAACCCTTACCTGTTATTGCCCAAGACGATCTTGGTTTTTTGGTTGAATCTTTCAACGAAATGATGAATCGTATCGCCATGGCTCGGGATGAAACACGAATAGCCGGATTTGAAGTAGAAAATCAACGTGCTTATTTAGAAACCATACTCGCTAACTTAACCGCTGGCGTTATTAGTTTTGATGCGTCTTATAATATACGCACCGCCAATCAAGCGGCTTATCGAATTTTTCATATTCATGTTAATCATTTTATTGGTCGACAACTATTAGATCTTATCAATGATCGCTCTGAACTCGCAGAACCTCTTAAATCTATCCAACGCTTATTAGAACAAGCCGAAGATATTTGGCAACAACGCATTGCTTTTTTAGGCCCTAATGGCCGCCAGGAATTATTATGTCGAGGCACACCTCTTTATTCTCAAGAAGGTTTGCGTGTTGGTGGTGTGGTTGTTTTTGATGATGTAACCGATTTAATACAAGCTCAAAAAAATGCTGCTTGGGGCGAGGTTGCAAGGCGGTTAGCACATGAAATTAAAAATCCATTAACACCGATCCAATTATCAGCCGAACGCTTACAACATAAACTAGCCGATAAATTAGAACCCGCCGATGCTGAGATATTACAGCGTTCAACTCGAACCATTGTTCATCAAGTTGAGGCCATGAAAGAAATGGTTGATGATTTTTCTGAATATGCAAAACCTTCTAAAAAAGAAACGGTAGATATTGACCTATCTCGTTTAGTTAAAGAAATTTTAGCGCTCTATACACTGAAATCAGGTGTAAAATTCAAAACTGATTATGAGGCTGGTATATTAACAGTTAATGGTGACCCTATCAGCCTAAGACAAGTTCTACATAATTTAATAAAAAATGCCCTAGAAGCGATAGACTCAGAAGGTTTAATTGAAATAAGCCTACACCATGTACAAAAAAACAATACTGACTTTATAGAGCTTGCACTTTATGATAATGGTACCGGTATCAAAGAAGATCAAATTGAAACTATCTTTGAACCTTATGTAACTACAAAGACTAAAGGCACAGGCCTAGGCTTAGCTATAGTGAAAAAAATAATAGAAGATCACGGCGGTGCTATTTGGGTAGACATCAGCCGTAAAGTCGGAGCAGGTTTTATTATCCAGCTCCCTGCATGCCACTCTGAACAGCAATAAAAACATGACCGTAAACACACCGCGTATTTTAGTTGTAGATGATGAACCGGATATTCGCAGATTGGTCTGTGAAATACTCGAAGATGAAGGCTATCAAGTATCTTCAGCAGAAGATGCCAATATAGCTAGAGCACTAAAACAATCAACAAATCCCAATCTAATTCTGCTTGACATCTGGATGCCCGATACCGATGGCATTACTTTGTTAAAAGAATGGGTGACTGAAGACGCTTCATTATGCCCAGTTATTATGATGTCAGGACATGGCTCAGTAGAAGCGGCAGTCGAAGCTACTCGCCTTGGAGCTTATGACTTCTTAGAAAAACCCTTATCTATGGCAAAACTTTTGTTAATCGTTACTAGGGCGTTAGAGGCTAGTCATTTACAAATGGAAAACGCCGGACTCAAACAACAGTTGGCGGCAGATATAGAACCCGTAGGTAAAAGCGCATCGGTAGCTAGAAGTAAGGATCAATTAAAACGCCTTGCTCAGCATGATACTCGGGTATTGTTTTATGGCGAGGCAGGAGTCGGCAAAGAACTTTATGCGCGCTACTTACATAATAATAGCTCTCATCGAGACGGACCCTTTATAGATGTTGCCGTTGGCAGTATATCGCCAGAAAATTCAGCGGTAGAGTTCTTTGGTAAAGAAATCCAAGGTAAAGTTTATCCAGGCCTTTTAGAACGCGCCAACAAAGGCACTCTATTTCTAAGTGAAATTAGCGGCATGGATAAAGAAACCCAATTACGTTTGCTCAGCGCCCTAGAATCACGTTCATTTCTAAGAGTAGGTGGCAGCGAGTCAGTTCGGGTTGATGTTCGTGTGGTCGCATCTACACGAATAGGTATGGAAGAGGAAGTTAAGATCGGACAATTTAGACAAGACCTTTACTATATGCTTAATGAAGTTACTATTAACATTCCTCCATTACGAGAACACAGTGAAGATGTCCCTGAATTATTAAGCTTTTATGCTAATTATTTTGTTAATCAAGATAAGTTGCCTTTTCGAAAATTTTCTATAGCAGCACAAAACTTCTTACGAAATTACAGTTGGCGTGGTAATGTACGCGAATTGAAAAATTTAGTGCAACGCTTAATGATTCTTGGCGTAGGCGAAGAAATAGAGCTTGATGAGGTAAAATCTGCACTGGGCACTATAGTCAGTGACATTATGGCATCACCCTCAGTACCCGAATTTTTCAATCTGCCGCTAAAAGAAGCGCGAGATCATTTTGAAAAAACTTATTTAGAATATCATTTTGAGCGCACAGGTGGCAGCGTAGCAAAATTATCTGCAGTCATTGGCATGGAGCGCACCCACCTTTACCGCAAGCTACACTCCTTAAATATTAAATTATAGCCGAGCAAAATCCTTAAGATTAAGGCGAAACAACGAGTTTATTTCGTCATTTATCTACAGTTTTTTGTCTTAATCAAAATAAACATTGATAAAAACAATAATGTTTAGTAGAATTCTCGCTCTTTTATTGAGCCTTTACAGAAAGACTAAGTAACGATGAAAACATTTAGTGCAAAAACAGAAGAAGTTAAACGCGATTGGTATGTAGTTGATGCAGATGGGAAGACGCTGGGTCGCCTTGCTTCTGAGATTGCACGTCGTCTTCGCGGAAAACACAAACCAGAATACACACCGCATGTTGATACCGGTGATTACATTATTGTTGTTAATGCTGAAAAAATCGGCGTTACTGGCAATAAAGAAAAAAATAAGTTATATCAACATCACACAGGTTATATAGGCAACTTAAAAACCGTAACACTCGGAAAATTAAGACAGACGTTCCCAGATCGTATTCTTAATACCGCTGTTAAAGGTATGCTGCCAAACAACCCATTAGGTCGTGCAATGTTCAAGAAATTGAAAGTCTATGCAGGTCCTGAACACGATCACCAGGCCCAACAGCCAAAAGTTTTAGAATTATAAGCGAGTAGACCATGGCAGCAGCTCAGTATTACGGAACAGGTCGTCGTAAAAGTGCAATTGCACGCGTTTACGCAACAACCGGCACAGGTATAATCACTATTAACAAGAAAGCCCTAGAAGAATATTTCGGTCGTAAAACTGACCAAATGGTTTCTTGCCAACCATTGGGTTGTGTTGAACTAGAAGGTAAATTTGACATTAATGTGATAGTTAAAGGCGGCGGCCCTTCCGGCCAAGCAGGCGCTATTCGTCACGGCTTAACACGTGCTCTAATGGAATATGACGAAAACTTACGTCCAGCCCTTAGAAAAGCAGGTTTTGTTACACGTGACTCGCGTATTGTTGAACGTAAAAAAGTTGGCTTACATAAAGCTAGAAAACGTCCACAATACTCTAAACGTTAAACCGCTGTTTCATGGTCGGTAATTCTAATTACTTATTATGAAAAAACAAAAAGGCCGCTCTCATCAGAAAGTGGCCTTTTTTTATGGTCTTTAGTCTAGCCAAAATAAGCAATACCACACCAGAACCATCAAAGCATTAATACTCCCTTCCTAAGACCATAGGTATCTACACATGTATCTTATCGGCGTGGAAACGATAAAAATCAGCGTAGGGGCGTATTGCATACGCCCAACATTGAAAGTCCAATGTTTTATAGAGCTTATTTTTAAGGGCGTATGCAATACGCCCCTAGGATCTTCACCACAATGTTATCGTTCGCGCGTGGGAATGCTAACAATTATTTGTTTAGATACCTATGCCCAACAGGGATCATTAATTGTTTAGATACCTATAACCCTGAGACACATAAAACCATTAACTTAAGGCTCAGAAAACCTACCTTTAACATCCGAGATGATTTTTTCTAATCGTAATGTTAGAATCAACCATAATGTGACCAAGAGAGCCAATGGATGTCAACAAATTCTAAAAAAAAACCTAATTCCACGCCTGCCCTAGAATTTAAAAGTAGTAATTTTTCGGTACCTGTCTTAGCCTTATCTGGCGACGACCTAATTACCATAGAGCAACAACTCATTGAAAAGGCGAGCTTAGCACCTGATTTTTTTAAAAACCTACCTGTCGTTATTGACTTACAAGCATCCAACAAACTTAATTGTGTTATTGATATAGCGGAACTTACCGCTGTTATTAAAAAAGCCGGCTTATTACCTATAGGTATTCGCGGCGGAAACGCACAACAAAATAAACAGGCCTTGGAACTACTCATCCCCGTCTACTCTGTAAACAGCGCCACAAACTCTGACGAACCTCAGAAACAAACCGCCCCTGACCCAGCACCAGAAACAGACATTCGCGACACATCAACCATGCTGATAACTCAGCCCATCCGCTCAGGACAGAGAATATATGCAACCGGAGACTTAATCATTACGTCACAAGTGAGCTCTGGCGCTGAAATCATGGCTGAAGGCAATATTCATGTTTACAATACCCTAAGAGGCCGAGCCTCAGCAGGAATCCAAGGCAACAAAGATGCCCGCATCTTTTGTTTTGATTTACAAGCCGAGCTAATCTCTGTTGCAGGGAATTATAAAGTCAGCGAAGATATAGATGCGTCCATACGTAACAAACCCGTTCAAATCTATTTACAAAACCAAGCATTAATCATTCAAGACCTTTTACAACACCACTAACTAGAGGAACAATTGTGGCAAGAATCATAGTAGTAACATCAGGCAAAGGCGGCGTTGGCAAAACAACAACAAGTGCCGCGATTGCCATGGGGCTTGCAAAAAAAGGCCATAAAACAGCCGTTATAGATTTTGATGTAGGCTTACGTAATCTCGACCTAATTATGGGCTGTGAACGCCGCGTAGTTTATGACTTTGTCAATGTCATTAACGGCGAAGCTACACTCAACCAAGCCTTAATTCGCGATAAGAACTGCAATCAACTTTATATTTTGCCTGCATCACAAACTCGAGACAAAGACGCACTGAGCCAAGAAGGCGTAGGGAAAATTTTGGACGAGCTAAAAAAAGAATTTAAATATATAGTCTGCGATTCTCCAGCAGGTATAGAAAAAGGCGCTCATCTAGCAATGTATTATGCTGACGACGCTTTTATAGTCACCAATCCTGAAGTGTCTTCAGTACGAGACTCCGATAGAATGCTCGGCATTTTATCTAGCAAATCACGTAGAGCAGAACTAAACGAAGAACCGATTAAAGAGTATTTGCTACTTTCACGCTACTCACCAGACCGCGTAAAACTGGGTGAAATGCTTAGCGTTGAAGACGTACAAGACATTTTATCCCTGCATTTACTGGGTGTAATTCCAGAATCTAAA
>Ga0194037_1000292_pt1 | contig 39221 bp, 32 predicted proteins | sample JunL306m_MetaG_FD_148653 | JGI IMG/M metagenome (GOLD analysis project Ga0194037, IMG submission 148653) | Anoxic zone freshwater microbial communities from boreal shield lake in IISD Experimental Lakes Area, Ontario, Canada - Jun2016-L304-6m | ecosystem: Environmental > Aquatic > Freshwater >... | reverse complement strand
AGCGGATGGACATATCCCTGGATACCGACCCGCCCGAATGGGGCGGGCAGGGATCCGCCCGCCCGGGATTCCGCTTCGCGGGCAGGCAGGGCTCTGCCCGCCTGGGACGCCGCTTCGCGGGCAGGCGAAAAAAAGCCGCCGCGCGGAGGGCGGGCGGCTTTCGGCCGGGGCGGCGCCGCTTAGAGCGCGGCGGCGTTCTCGGCCAGGTATTTGGCGACGCCGGCAGTCGAGGCGTTCATGCCCTTCTTGCCCTTCTGCCAGCCGGCGGGACAAACCTCGCCGTGTTCTTCGGTGAATTGCAGGGCATCGACCATGCGCAGCATTTCGTCGATGTCGCGGCCCAACGGCAGGTTATTCACCACCTGGTGCTGCACCACGCCGGCCTTGTCGATCAGGAACGAACCGCGGAAAGCCACGCCGCCGGCAGCCTCGACGTCATAGGCCTGGCAGATGGCGTGGTTGATGTCGGCCACCAGGGGGTAGCCCACCTGACCGATGCCGCCATTGTTGATAGGGGTATTTTTCCAGGCCAGGTGGGTGAATTGGGAATCGATCGAGCAGCCGACAACTTCGACGCCGCGCTTCTTGAATTCGTCCAGGCGATGGTCGAAGGCAATCAGTTCCGAGGGACAGACAAAGGTGAAGTCGAGCGGGTAGAAGAACAGCACGACGTGCTTGCCCTTGAGCGAGGACAGCTTGAATTCCTTGATTTCATTGTTGCCGAAAACAGCATTTGCAGTGAAGTCGGGGGCGGGTTTGCCAACGAGTACGGCCATGGGGAACTCCTCAGATGGTGGTGGGATAAACTATCATTATGTAATGGCGACTTGCCGCAATTCAAGCGCGCCGCTGCAATTCGGACGCCGGACAGGCGCCGCAGCCCGCAGCCGCCGTGTGGCAGGGCTGACGGCAGGAGTCCGGCGCCGCCTCCGGCAACGCTTGTCACCCGTTTTCCGCCGCCGGTCGGCATACGCTGGCATTGCCGGCCGCATAATGCCAGTCTTCACTCTGAGGAGAACCCTGATGTCACATTCACTGCCATCCAAGCAATCCGGCAACCGCTGCCTGCCCCGCAAACTCGCGCAATCCGGCAACCGCTGCCTGCCCCGCAAACTCGCGCGCGGATTCACGCTGATCGAACTGATGATCGTCGTCGCCATCATCGGGGTGCTGATGGCGATTGCCGTGCCGATGTACGGCGACTACGTCACCCGCGCCAGCATCAACGAAGCGGTCGCGGGCTTGTCCGACCTGCGGGTCAAGATGGAGCAGTTCTACCAGGACAATCGCACCTATGTCGGCACCTGCGTGGCGAATACCGTGACCGAGTTGCCCGCCAACACCAAGTATTTCGACTTTGCCTGCAGCAACCTGGCCGCCACCACCTATACGGTGACGGCTACCGGCAAGTCGAAGATGACCGGCTTCGTCTACACGGTCGATCAGGCCAACACGCGCGCCACCACCATCACCGGCGTTTCCGGCTGGACCATCAGCTGTCCGAGCACCTGGGTGACCAGCAAGGGGAGCTGCTGAGCATGAGGCGCGAGCGCGGGTTCAGCCTGATCGAAATGGTCGTGGCTCTGGTCATCGCCACCGTCCTGCTCGGGCTCGGCCTGAGCAGCTACCGCGCCTACATGGCCAACCAGAAGGTTCGCTCCAACGCCGAGCTTTTCATGATGGGCCTGCAGATGGCGCGGGCCGAGGCGGTCAAGCTCAACCAGCGGGTCGAGTTCGTCCTTACCAGCGACGCGCCGACCGCAGCCAGCGTGGACACCGCCACGACCAGCACCACAGGCAGCAACTGGATGGTGCGTGCCCTGGCGGCGGCGGGCAACAGTTTCATCGAAGGCAAATCGGGCACGGAAGGCGGCGGCACGCCCATCAGCGTCACCGGCAGTATTTCCAACGTGGTTTTCGACGGCTTCGGCATGCCGATCGGGCTCGCCGCGGTCGCCACCTTCACGTTTTCCAACCCGACGGCCGGCGAGTGCGCCACGGCGGGCGGCGGCGGCGGCCCGATCCACTGCCTCGAGGTGCGCCTCAGTCGCGGCGGCCAGGCCCGTATGTGCGACCCGGCCGTTGCCGTCACCGATACGCGGAGCTGCGGCATATGAAACATCGCCGGATACTGCGCGCCCAGCGCGGCATCTTTCTGCTCGAGGTTCTGATCGCCGTGGTCATTTTCGCCATCGGCATTCTGGCCATGATCTCGATGCAGGCGGTCACGATAGCAGCGCAGAACGACTCGCAGTACCGCGTCGAGGCGGAACACCTGATCGATGACCTCATCGCCCAGATCCGCATCGGCGTCACCCATGACAGCAACACCGGCAACGTCGATGCCGCCAGCTTCGCCGCCTTCGCCCACCGCCCCACGGGGACCACCTGCAACTACTCGCTCCCGGCGTCGGCCAGCGCCGTCGTCACCAGCTGGATCAACACCGTGCGCGGACTGGACAGCGGCGGCACTGCGCTTGCCGGCAAGGGCCTGCCGGGCGTCACCGATGCGCGGATACAGATACTCGCCGACAATTCGACCGCCGGCATCAACCAGGTGCGCATCACCCTCTGCTGGCAAGGGGCGAATGACAAGGCGGCGCACCGCCACTCCGTGGTGGCCTACATTGACTGAGCGCGCTGCATCTGTCAGGCACTGCCGGGGCCGCCGCAAGTCTGCAGCAGGCTTTTCCCTGGTCGAAGTCCTCATCGGCACGCTGCTGTCGATGGTCACCTTCCTGATCATGTTCCAGATGTTCGACAGCTGGGACAAGAACCGGCGGTCCACCTCCGCCGGCGGCGGCGCCGCCGTCACCGGGGCGCTGGCCCTGTTCAGACTCGAGCGCGACCTGCGCCTTGCCGGTTTTGGTTTCGGCAATGCCGTCGAACTCGGCTGCACGGTCAACGCCTACGATGCGACGCGGGCGAATGAGGCCGCATCCTCATCCGGCGCGGTTTCAGCCACCTCGACCCATGCGTTTTCCTTCCCGTTGGTGCCGTTCCAGATTTACGGCGGCACCGCCGCGGCCGGCTCGCCGCAGCAGATCGCTACGCTGTACGGCAGCTCCGAAGCCAGCCAGGCCACCCGCTTCGCCGCCACTGCGGCCGCAGGCGCGCAGCCCTACACCGACGCCACGACCACCAGCACCCAGATGGACGTCGGCGCCCTCGGCAACATTCAGCAAGGCGATCTGGTCATCATGGCCCAGGAAACCACGCCCTATCTCTGCGACCTGATGGAGGTGACCAACAACGGCCTTGCCGGCGGCCGCATCTTCGAACACAAGGACAGCACCCAGGGCGATTATTGCCATTTCTACACCGACACCCATACCCCCCCCTGCGCGCTGCCGAATACCAACCTGAGCACCAACACGACCCCCCGCTTCAACAACCCGGGCTTCGCCGGTCCCACCCCCACCGGTCGCATCTATGTGCTGGGGCCCCGCCCTCAGCGCCGCGTCTGGCAGATCCGCAACGGCCGCACCCTGGCGTTTGCCAATGACCTGCCGACCTACACCGTTTCCAGCGCCGGCGTCGTCACGGCGGAAGCCGTCAATGAGTTCACCGATGTCGCCGACAACATAATCAACCTCCAGGCACAGTACGTTTTCTCGAGTACTGCGCCGGCTGCCTGCACCGCCAGCGCCACCTGGCGCACGGACACACCTTCGGCGGCTTGCCAGGGCTCCGTCTGGGCGGTGCGTATCGCTCTGCTGGCGCGCAGCGACCAGTTCGAAAAGACCTGGGGCGTGCCGGTCGACGCCACCGGCTTTGCCGTCGCGCCGCGCTGGTCGGGCGGCAGCTTCGGCATGAGCAACCTGAATACCGTCCTCAATGCCGACGGCAGCGTCAGCAGCAGCGACTGCAAGGACCACCCCGCGCGGGACTGCTTTACCACCACCACACTCGCCACCCAGTCCAAGGATCCGAAAGACTGGCGGCATTACCGCTACCGGGTGCTTGAGTCCATCGTTCCGCTGAAGAACGTCATGTGGGGCTCACGCTGATGGCCATTGCACAGAAAGCCCCGGCCTTTTCTGCCGCCTCAAGACCGGCGTCGCCACGCGGCCAGCGCGGGGTGGTCCTCATCATCGCCCTGGTGATGATGATCACCATCACCTTCGCCGGCCTCGCCCTGTTCCGCCAGGTCGGTCTGGGTGCGGTCATCATCGGCAATCTGGCGTTCAAGCAGGGCGCCACCAGCGCGGCCGACCGCGGCGTGGAACAGGCCCGGGCCTGGCTCATCAACCCCAACCTGGCCTCGATTGCGGTACTGCAAGGGGATACGGTATCAGGCATCAAGGGCTATTACGCCGCCTCCTGCTACACCGCCAGCGACCCCTGGGGTACCGGTGTGCCCACCCGCACCGACCTCAACTCCAGCTGCCGCCTGAGGGTGGTCGGCGGCACGATGCAGACCTTCGATCCGCTGGCCTATACCTGGAACGACAACACCTCGACCCTCGCCCTCGGCCCCGATACCGATGCCAATGGCCTCGATTCCGCCGGCAATACCGTGCGCTACGTCATACACCGCCTGTGCAACATGGACGGTTCGATCTACGACACGCACGTATTCAGCAGCGGCGACCAGGACACCCAGGCCTGCGTGCTGGCGACCGGCGGCCGCCTTTGTCTCGATCCGGGTCTGGCCTATGCGAAGGAATGCATCGGCCAGAGCGTGCAGCCGTATTACCGGGTGACGGTCCGGGTGCAGGGGCTGCGCAACACACTCAGTTTTGTTGAAGTCGTCGTTTTCTAAGGAGTCCAGCATGGTCAATCCATCCATCCGCCGCATCGTCAATCTGTGCGCCGCCGTCTTGCTGCTGGCCGCCCCCCTGACTGAAATCCGGGCCGGGCTTACCGATATCGCCAATTCCCCCCTGGCCAACCGCCGCTCCTCCGACATCAAGCCGAACATCATGCTGATTCTGGATGACTCCGGTTCCATGACCTACGACGCCATGCCCGACGGTTCGGCCAACTACAACGCCTTCGGTCCCGGTCAGCGCAGCTATCTGTGCAACACCATCTACTACAACCCCAACCCGACCGACGCCGGCGTGCTGCTCAAGCCTTACCTGGTGCCGCCCGACGAGACCGGCACCGACCTCAACAGTTCCGCGCCGGCGACGTTCAGTGCCGCTTATGACAATGGCTTTTCCGCATATGACGGCCTGTGGGCCGGCCAGACCGCGAATCTTGCCGCAGACCAGCACTACGGCACCGGCATCGGGACCTTCACCAGTTCCAGCCAGGCCGCCTACTACTGGAATTATCTCGGCAGCGTGGCGGTAACGCCGACTTCCGGCGTCTGCGCCCTGAGCGGTGACCCCGTCGTTAACAGTGCCGCCATCACCGGCCTCTGCGCCGCCACCGCTGTCGCCGACAGAAGCCTGTATTGGCCCATCACCGCCCCGCCCAGCGACGCCGCCTGCGCCGCCGCCAATGCCGCGACGCCCACCCTGGTCTGGACACGGGTTGCCAGCGCCGCCACCGCCGCCAACGTCACCGGCCTCTGCGCCGCAACCCTCGCCAGCGACAGCGGCAGCTTCGTCGCCATCACCACCACGCCCAGCGACGCCGCCTGCGCCGCCGCCAATGCCGCGACGCCGAAACTGATCTGGAAAAAAATAGTCGTCGGCGCCACCTCCAGCCCCATCTCGGGCTATGACGAACGGCAGCGCTACGCCAACTGGTATTCGTATTACCGCACCCGGCTGCAGATGATGAAATCCGCCCTCGGCCGCGCCTTCCAGACCCTGATCGTCACTGACTCCAGCCCGGCTGGCAAGAAGCAATACCGCACCGGCTTCATCACCATCAATCCGCAGCAGCTCGACGGCGTCAACACCCAGTCCTCGGTCTATGGCTACGATCCCGGCGCGCCCTACAACTCCAAGTTCCTCGAACTCAGGAATTTCGACACCCTCAGCGGCAATACCCAGCCCAACATGTGGTTCAGGATCCTCTACGCCCAGCGCCCCAACGGCCAGACACCGCTGCGCGAAGGCCTCTCGCGCGTCGGCCGCTATTACGCCGGCAAGAACGACGGCCCCAATGTCGGCATGATCACCGCCGATCCGGTCAATTCGCCGTCGGTGTACTCGGCCGCACATGACCCCGTGCAATACGCCTGCCAGCAGAACTTTGCCATCCTCACCACGGACGGCTACTGGAACAGCCCGCCGGGAAGCATCGGCGGCTTCAAGCTGCCCTACACCAGCGCCAACAACAACCTGGCCAATGTCATGGACAACCAGGACGGCGACATCACCGAGACCGACGCCTACGGCCAGGGTCTGGCCATCGGCGCGCGACCGGTCTTCGACGGCACCGCGGCCACCACCGGCAACGTCTATGACGCCCTCAACCAATACACGCTGGCCGCCTGCACCTGGTATTACAAGACCACCAACCAGGCCCTGAAGTGGGTGAAAACCGTGAGCCGCACCACGGCGCAAACCAACAAGACCGATTCCCAGGTCGCGCAAAGCACCGCGCAGATGAAGCAGACCACCTACACCAGCCACCAGCGCGACGCGCAACTGAAGCAGAGCACCCAGCAAAGCCAGCAGGAAACCTGGCAGATCTTCAAGAGCACGCTGCAGGTGCTGAAGAGCACCAGCCAGCCGCAAGCCAGCCTGTGGCAGGTTGATCGCACCCGCTATCAGGACTACCAGACCACGGACGTCGTGAAGAAGGTCTCGACCCAGTTGCAGTCGCGCAGCCGCGTCGTCACCAAGACCACCTTGCAGACCCTGCAAACCACCACCATTACGCAGAAGACCCAGGTGGTGTATAGCGCCACCACCTCATCGCCACGCCAGAGCCGGGTGCAGAACCTGGAAACCTCGACGCAGGCGCTGCAAAGCACCGACCAGTGGCTGGCCTGCAATGGCGCCGGCCTCAATTGCGTTCCGGCCCAGTCCTGCACCGCTGTCCTCGAGGTGAGAACCTGCCAGCACAACGTCACCACCGACGTCGCGGTGGCTTCCTGCAGCGCGCAAACCGGCAGTTCCGGCAACAGCTGGATCACCATAACCTGCAGCAATCCATCGGCCACCAATTACAGCAGCACCCCGGTTTCATCCTGTACCGCTCAAACGGGGGCAGCCGGCAACAACTGGATCACCAAGACCTGTTCGAACACCAACTACACCAGCCAGCCGGTGCAGAGCTGCACGGCCCAGACCGGCACGGCCGGCAACGGCTGGGTCACCCTCACCTGCCCTGCCGCCGCGACCAGCAACCTGGGCAACGTCGATCCCGCCACGAGTTGCTCCATCGCCGCCGCCAACGGCACCTGCACCGTCAATGGCACCGCGCCCAACTGGATCAACACCACCTACACCAAGGCCACCACCCTCAGCGGCGTCAGTTCCTGCCCCAGCAATCAGACCGCCACAGCCGGCAACAGCTGGACCGCCTTCACCTGCTTCAACTGGACGTCCACCGCCAATACGCCGGTAGCCACCAGTTGCGCGGCCTTTAACTCGACCCGGGCCGGCAACCTCGCCGCCAACACGCCGGCGGGTCTCAACAACCCCGCCATTACAGGCGCCTATTGGGAAAACACCACCTGCTCCACATCGGCCGATTCGGCCACGATCAACGTCATCGACAACGGCAGTGACTGTTCCCTGACGCCTACCCTCGGCTCGCCCAACACCACCTCGTACTACAAGCAGACCGCCACCCTTGCCAACAGCTACAAGGCCATCTACTGCACCTACCCCACCGGCAGCACCACCGCCAACGCCGGCTGGGCCACCAGCGGCGCCACCAACTGGGCAGTGCCCGGCGCCGGCGGCTGCACCCCCGGTGCCGGCGTCGACGTCGCGGCGGACGCCTATGGCACCAGCCCGACCTTTACCCACGTCCAGTGCCGCAGCCACGACATCACTGCGGCGCCGACCAGTGCCGCCTGTAGCAACCAGACCGGCAGCAGCGGCAACAGCTGGATCACCATCGCGTGTACCACCGGCAACGCCTACAACAATTCCAACCAGATCGCCGGCCCCTGTCCCACCGTCACCAACGGTACCAACGGCTACAACACCGGCGCCAAGACCGCCTTCACCGGCCCCGCCGGCTACGCCGGCCCGACCGGCGTGGTCTGGGTCACCACGACCTGCAACAACAACGTCGTGACCGAGGCCTCCAACACGGTGCCGCGCGCGACCTGCGGCTGCGACACCGAGGGCTACGTCCAGGCCACGCCGCAGTCCTGCACCGTCGCTGCCAGCGCCGGCAACAGCTGGACGCGGACCGTGTGCACGCGCACCTACGAGGGCACCGTACCGGTCGCTACCTGCACCGCCGGAACAGCCGCCACCACGCCTTACTGGCAAACCATCTGTCCGGGCAACACCACCACCACCAATGTCCCGGTCGCCAGCTATGCCGCCGGCTGCAACTGCAGTCCGGGCGCCGGAAACACCTGCACCGACCCGCCGACGCTGGCCAACAACTACACCACCTCGGTGTGCACCGGCACCGCCACGGGGCCGACAGCAGTCCAGACCTGCTACAACGCCGCCTACCTCACCACCGCCGGCACCACGTCCGCCGATCCCACGGCCGGCACGCCGACCGTCAGCCAGGCCGCGACCGCTGCCAACGCCTGGACGGCGACCACCTGCACCTTCAATCAGACCGCGGCGCTCGCCTACGTCGGCATTTGCAGCAGTCCGCCCTTCAGCAACCCGATTACGCCGAACGGCGCGGGCAGTACGGCCTACAACGCCGGCAATTCGACCTGGTACCACTGCACCCGCAGCACCACGGGCGACTTCTACGGCGTCAGCACGCCGGCGATCCATTATGTCGATCCCACCGCGCCCAACCATTATGTCGATCCCACCGCCCCCAATACCTCCTGCGGCTGCACCCCGGCCACCAACGGCTCCTGCAACCCGGCCGGCAGCGGCACGGCGGGGGCCAACTACCTCTTCACCAATTGTGCCGACGTCACGACCCGCACGCCGATCGCCAGTTGCTCCGGGGTTGCCGCCTTGCCCACCAACCTCAACAACTACACGCTGAGGACCTGCCCCAACACCGTCTATAACGGCATCAACAACATCGCCGTGCAAACCTGCCCCTCGACCAGCGGCACCGGCGCCCTGCCCTCGGCCGCCAGCTACGCCAGCAACCTCGGCGGCGGCATCTACGGCGGCACCGACGTCGCCGCCGGCGGCTGGAACTACTACACCACCACTTGCACTCTCAACAACAACAGCGCCGGCACGGTCAATCCCGCCACCTGCGGCTGCACCATCGCCACCGACAACGGCTCATGCGTCGCCATCGCCGCCACCGCGGGCAACAGCTGGACCACCACTACCTGCAACAAGACCTCCGTCCTCACTCCGTTGCAAAGCGGCACCTGCACCCCGGTCACGGAGACCAGCGGCAACAGCTGGACGCGGACCACCTGCCCGGTGACCACCAGCGGTCCGACCGCGATCAACCCGGCCCTGTGCGGCTGCACCCCCGCCGCCAATTCGACGTGTGCCGTCGCCGGCAGCAGTCCGAGCACGGTCAGCGGCGTTCCGGTCTGGGCCGACACGGTCTGCACCGATGCCACCAGCGGTCCGACGCCGGTCGGCACCTGCACCACGGTCGCCACGTCCGCCGCCGGCAACACGCCGCCGTGGAGCACGACCACCTGCGACACGACCAGTTCGAGCCTCAACACCAGCAATGTGGCGACACAAACCTGCACCGCGGTGAGCGGCGCCGCCGCGGTGGCGCCGGAGTATGTCACCACCACCTGCACGCCGGTCGCCAGCGGCAAGAAGCTGCAATATCAAACCAGCATGCAGCAGACGCCCGTCCAGTACAGCGGCGGGGTACTGGTGCACAGCGACCCGGGAGTCTGGAGTGCCTACACGGCAGCCACCGACATGTCCCAGTGCCTCGGCTCCAACACCGACCAGGCCTCGTGGCCGGCCTTGCTGGCCAACGGCCGGCCCTCGCCGGGCACGGTGACCAACCCCACCCTGGCCTCGATCAGCGCCAGTTGCGTCGGCACCGGCTGGCCCTGCCTGGTGATGGGCGGCGGCACGGCCGGCGGCAGCCTCAACAGCCTCGCCGACGTCGCGGCGTATTACTACAAGACCGATTTGCGCCCGGCCGGCAGCACCGGCTACAACGGCCGCGACGTATCGGCCAACATCGTGCCCTTCTCCGCCACCGACATCACGGAAGGCGACATGGCGAAGTGGCAGCACATGACCACCTTCACCATGGGCCTCGGCGTTTCCGGCCAGATCACCTACAACCCGGACTACACCAGCAAGCCGGTCGGCAGCTTCACCGGCGGCGTGCCCAACGAGCCCTTCCAGAAGATCCGTTGCCAGGGGCCCGACAACGTGCAGTTCAGCGATCCCAACCTGTGCCTGGGCTGGCCGCTGCCGGTGGCGAACTCGGCTACCGCCGTGGATGATCTGTGGCATGCCGCCGTCAATGGCCGCGGCCGCTACTTCAGCGCCGGCGACCCGTCCGCGGTGTTCACCGGACTGTCCAGCGCCCTGCAGGCGATCGGCCAGCAAAGCGGCGCCGGTACCGCCGCGACGATTTCAAACCACGATCCGGTGGCGGGCAACGACCTCACCTTCCGCGCCGGCTTCCGCACCGTAGACTGGACCGGAGACATCCGCGCCCAGCAGCTTTACACCGGCACCGACATAGCACTCGAAGGCACGACCCTGCCCGGCGTCATCTGGTCGGCGCAGGACAAGCTCGACGGCAAGGTAGGCGCCGCCTGCGACAACCGCAGCATCTACATGGTGCGTATGGGGGGCACCAACAACCTGACGCCCTTCAGCTGGAACAGCTACGCCTGCGACTCATCCAGCGCGCCGACCGGCAGCGCCGGCACCGGGCTCAATGTCACTGAAAAGGCGCTGTTTTCCTCGACCGCCTCGGCTTATGCCACGCCCTTCGCCATGAATTCCTGGTCACAGTTCATCGGCATGACCGACGGCAGCAACGGCGTGGACCAGCGGGTGTTGGCCCAGGGCGCCAACCTGGTGAATTTCCTGCGCGGACAGCGCGGCATGGAGGACTTCGCCTCCGGCAGCAGCACCAAGCTGTTCCGCAAGCGCGTCCATGTCCTCGGCGACATCATCGGCTCGCCGCCGCTCTACGTGCCGCCGCCCAGCGAACAGTTCGCGGATAACGGTTACACCAACTTCAAGGCCGTCAATGCCACCCGCGCGCCGATGATCTATGCCGGCGCCAACGACGGCATGGTGCACGCCTTCAGGGCCGGCACTAACGCCGCCGACGCCACGGGAGGCACCGAGGCCTGGGCGATCATCCCCAGCGCGGTGGTGCCCAACCTCTTCCGCCTGGGCGATGCCGGGTATGCGGAAACCCATACCTACTTCGTCGATGGACCTCCCGCCGGCGGCGATGTCTATGACTATACCCAGACCTCGCCGGTCGATTGCAGCACGACGCTGGTCCCGACCCTCGCCAAGAACTGCTGGAAGACCATCGTCGTCGGCGGCCTCGGCGCCGGCGGCCGCGGCTACTACGCGCTGGATGTAACCATTCCGAGCGCGCCCAAGGTTCTGTGGGAATTCAACTGGAGCAATACCTGCTACGACCCGAGCGACGCCGGCACGCAGGAAAGCACGGGCTATGCGGATTGCCATCTCGGCCTGACCTATGGCACGCCGATGATTACCAAGCTGGTCGGCGGCACCTGGGTGGTGATCGTCAGTTCCGGCCTCAACAACGTCAATTCGCCGGCCAAGGCAGGCGACGGCCAGGGCTACCTGTATGTGCTGAATGCCATCACCGGCAAGATCATGAAGAAGATCACCACCGGGGTCGGCGATGCCAGCAACCCCTCCGGCTTCGCCTTCATCAATGCCTACGTCGAAAACTACGTGCAGGACAACACCGCACAGCGGGTGTATGGCGGCGACATGCTGGGCAATGTCTGGCGCATCGATCTGATGCGCCTGACCGACCCCAACGATCTGACAACCATCGAGCAACATTACGACATCGTCAAGCTCGCCACCCTGCTCGACCCGAGCGGCAACCCGCAGGCGATCACGACCATGCCGCAGATGATGAACGTGGGCGCCGCCAAGACCCGCATGGTGTACATCGGCACCGGCCGCTATCTGGGCGAATCGGACCTGGCGACAACACAGGTACAGACCGTGTATGGCTTGAGCGAGGACCTCAACATGCACAGCGATTCGGCCGACTACATCGCCAACGGCAACACGGTCCTGCCCACGGGCGGAATCACGCTGCGACAGAAACTCAACCAGGTCGTGCTGTCCGCGGTCAGCGGCGATCCCACCACGCGCCAGGCCGCTGCTCCGGTGTGCGCCGCAGCCGCCAATGCCACCTGCGCCGGCTGGTATGCCGACCTGCCGGACAGCGGTGAGCGGATCACGGTGGATATGCGTCTGATCATGGGATCGCTGATCGTTCCCAGCAACGTGACCAACCTCACCGCCTGCGACATCGGCGGCAACAGCTGGCTCAACGTGTTCGATCCCGCAACCGGCGGCGAAGTCCCCAGCAGCCCGTTCAAGGCCGGCAAGTACATGCCCGGCTCGCTCACCGTAGGCCTGACGCTGATACGCGGTCAGTCGGGAGTCATCCGCGCCATCATCACCAAGTCGGACGACACCCAGGAGGTCATGACCGTACCGACGCAGCAGGCGCCGCCGCTGGGACGTCGTACCAGCTGGCGCGACCTGATGACCGACAGGTAGCATGACATTGACGGTATGACCCGCCGCATGGCGGGTGGCGAAACCCGCTCCGGCCGACCGGAGCGGGTTCGTTTTTCCCGGGCGCTGATCGTCTCCCTGCTGCTGCATGCGTCGGTTCTGATGCTCCAGGCCGGGCCGCGGGCGGACCGGCACGCGGCGCCTGCGCTGCCCGGCGGCGTCATCGAGGCGCACTTGCACCGCGCCGCGCCCGATGCGGTACCGCTGCCATCCTTGCCGGCACCTGGCGAGCCGCAAGCGGCGATGCCGCAACCGGCCCTGACGGCGACAGCTGACGCGCCCAGGCCACCCTCGCCGGCGACCACCCCGGCCGTCGCGCCGGCGGCGGCGAGCACGGCCGGGGCAGGAGCGGAAGTCGCCGCCGGCGCGGCGGCAGGCGAAGATTTCTTGTTGATCCCGTCGCTGCCGGCCCTGCCCGCCCTGCAAAAAATGCCGCGACGCCCCTCCCTGCTGGCCCCGCTGCGCGTGACCTATCCGCCCAATGTGCGCATGCAGGGGGGACGGGTGAGGGTGCGCATTCTGCTCGACGAAAGCGGCAACGTCGAGGAGATGCTGGTGACGCACGCCGTCCCGGCGGGGGTGTTCGACCATGCTGCGCTGTCGCTGCTGCGCTCGGCGCGATATGCCCCGGGCTTCGTCGGCCAGATGCCCCTGCGCAGTTACCTGTTCATGGAAGTGAGCTTCGGCCCCGGCCAGTTGGGGCAGCAGGTCTGGTATGCGGGCGATACCAGGGCGCCGCCTTCATTCAGGATTCCACCTACCCCGCGGCCGGCCGGTCCCTGAACGGAAAACCGGCAGCTTGCTGCCGGATCAGGCGGTCGGCAGAAATTCGAAGTCCGTGTAGTCGCCGCTCCCGGCAGCCACCGCCACGTTGTCGACAACAGCCCCGGCCGGACCGAGCCGGCTCCAGGCCAGCATCTCCGCAATGCTTCCGGCATCGCCGGCAATCATGGCCTCGACTGTGCCGTCGCGGCGGTTGCGCACCCAGCCCCTGACGCCCAGCAGGCGCGCCTGCGCCGCCATCGCGTAACGGAAACGGAAGCCGACGCCCTGCACGATGCCGGTGATGACCAGATGACGAGCCTCGCTCACTTCACTTTCATTCCCGGTTGCGCGCCGCTGTCGGGCGACAGCAGGAACAGTCCGGGCGACTTGCCATCGGCATCGGAAGCGGCAAGCACCATGCCTTCGCTCAAGCCGAATTTCATCTTGCGCGGAGCCAGATTGGCCACCATCACGGTCAGCCGCCCGACCAGTTGCGCCGGATCGTAAGCCGACTTGATGCCGGCGAAGACATTGCGTGTCTTGCCGGCGCCTTCGCCGAGATCGAGCGTCAGGCGGATCAACTTGTCGGCACCTTCGACGTGCTGCGCGTCGGCAATGCGCGCGATGCGCAGGTCGACCTTGGCGAAGTCGTCGATGGACGCATAGGGCTCCCAGGGGTTGGCCACCGCCTGCACGCTGTCCTCGCTGTGTTGCTGGTGCTGGGCGTGACGCTGCGGCGAATGCGGCTCTGCGGCCGCCACGACGGGCTTGGCGACCGGCGCCAGCGACTCGCGGTTGGCGGCGATCAGGGCCTCGATCTGCTTCGGGTCGATGCGCTGCATCAGGTGTTCGTAGGCGTTGATCAGGTGCGCCGGCGGCAGCAGGTGGCCGGCATCGGCCCAGTGCAGCGGAGCGACATTGAGGAATTCCTCGGCGCGCTGCGCCAGCTTCGGCAGCACCGGCTTGATATAGACGGTCAGCAGGCGGAAGGCGTTGATCAGCACGGTGCAGACGTAATGCAGCTGCTCCTCGTGCTCTGCCGACTTGGCCAGCTGCCAGGGCTGGTTCTTGTCCACGTACTGGTTGATCTGGTCGGCCAGCGCCATGATGCGGCGCAGGGCGCGGGCCGAATCGCGGCCCTCGTAGTAGCCGGCGATTTCCTCGGCGGCGGCGGCGATGCCGGGCAGGTCGGCATGGAAGCGCTCGTTGCTATGGGCGTGCAGCAAAGCCCCGCCGAAGCGCTTGGCGATGAAGCCGGCGGCGCGGCTGGCGATGTTGATGTACTTGCCGACCAGGTCGGAATTGACGCGCTGGGTGAAGTCGTCGAGATTGAGGTCGATGTCCTCCATGCTGCCGTTGAGCTTGGCGGCGAAGTAGTAGCGCAGCCATTCCGGGTTGAGGCCCTGCGTCAGGTAGGACTCGGCGGTGATGAAGGTGCCGCGCGACTTCGACATCTTGGCGCCGTCGACGGTGAGGAAGCCGTGGGCGAAGACCTTGGTCGGCGTGCGGTAGCCGGCGTGTTCCAGTTCGGCCGGCCAGAACAGGGCGTGAAAGTAGAGGATGTCCTTGCCGATGAAGTGGTAGAGCTCGGTGGTGGCGCCCTTGCCCCAGAACTCGTCGAAATCGAGGCCCTTCTTCGCACAGAAGTTCTTGAACGAACCCATGTAGCCGATCGGCGCATCGAGCCAGACGTAGAAGAACTTGCCCGTGCCCTTGCCGCCCTCGCCGGGAATCTCGAAGCCGAAATAGGGTGCGTCGCGCGAGATGTCCCAGTCGGTGAGCTTGTTGTCGCCGGCAACGCCCAGCCATTCCTGCAGCTTGTTGGCGGCCTCCGGCTGCAGGCGCTCCTGCTCTTGCGTCCATTGCCGGAGAAAAGCCTGGCAGCGCGGATCGGAGAGCTTGAAGAAATAATGGTCGGAAGACTTCAGCACCGGCGCCGCGCCGGAGACCGCCGAGTAGGGATTCTTCAGATCGGTCGGGGCATAGGCCGCGCCGCAGGATTCGCAGGCATCGCCGTACTGGTCGGCGGTACCGCACTTGGGGCACTCGCCCTTGATGAAGCGGTCGGGGAGGAACATCTTCTTCAACGGATCGTAGTACTGCTCGATGGAGCGCACTTCGATCAGGCCGGCGGCACTGAGCTTGGCGAATATGTCTTCGGAATAGAAACGCGTTTCATCCGAATGCGTGGTGTAGTAATTGTCGAAGGCGACATGGAAGCCGGCGAAATCGCGCGAATGTTCGGCATGGACGCGTGCGATCAGGGCTTCGGGCGAGATGCCCTCGGCTTCGGCGCGCAGCATGATCGGCGTGCCGTGGGTGTCGTCGGCGCAGACGTACCAGCATTCGTGGCCGCGCAGCTTCTGGAAGCGCACCCAGATGTCGGTCTGGATGTACTCGACCAGATGGCCGAGGTGGATGGCGCCGTTGGCATAGGGCAGCGCGCTGGTAACGAGGATCTTGCGGGTCATGACACTGTCTTTCCGGGTGCCGGCGGCGGCCGTGTGGCCTGCCGCATCGAAGCCTCGCATTGTACCGGCTGAGGTGGCTGACGGCGGCAAGATAGCCGGCGGACGCCCCGGGCCAGCCGGTAGAATGCCGCCGATGAGAGTCCTCGGCATCGAATCCTCATGCGACGAAACCGGTGTCGCGCTCTACGATACGGAGCGCGGCCTGGTCGGCCATGCCGTGCATACCCAGGTGGCGATGCACGAGGCCTATGGCGGCGTGGTGCCGGAACTGGCCTCGCGCGACCATATCCGCCGCCTGATTCCCCTGCTGCAGCGGGTGCTGGACGAAGCGCACTGCTCGCGTCAGGACATCGACGCCATCGCCTACACGGCGGGGCCCGGACTGGCCGGTGCCTTGCTGGTCGGCGCCAGTTTCGCCGAGGCGCTGGCGCTGGCGCTCGATGTTCCCGCGCTGCCGGTGCATCACCTCGAAGGCCACCTGCTCTCGCCGCTGCTGGGCGACGAGGCGCCGGCCTTCCCCTTCATCGCCCTGCTGGTATCCGGCGGCCACACGCAACTGATGCGCGTGGCGCGGGTCGGCGACTACCAACTGCTCGGCGAATCGCTCGACGACGCCGCGGGCGAAGCCTTCGACAAGACCGCCAAGCTGCTCGGCCTCGGCTATCCCGGCGGGCCGGCGCTGGCCGCGCTGGCCGCCAGCGGCAGGCCGGGCCGCTACAAGCTGCCGCGGCCGATGATCAACAGCGGCGATCTGTCGTTCAGCTTTTCCGGGCTGAAGACCGCCGTGCTGACCCTGGCCCGCGCGCAGGAACTGACCGGTGCCGACAAGGCCGACCTGGCGGCGGAGTTTCAGGAAGCCGTGACCGAAGTGCTGGCCGTCAAGGCGGTCGCGGCCTGCCGCCGGCAGCGGCTTTCATCTCTGGTAGTGGCCGGCGGCGTCGGCGCCAACCGGCGCCTGCGCCAGAGGCTGGATCAGGCCATGACACAGCTCGGCGGCCGGGTGTTCTACCCGGCGCTCGAGCTGTGCACCGACAACGGTGCCATGATCGCCTTCTGCGGCGCGCAACGCCTGCTGCAGGGCGAGGTTCCCGTATCCGCCCAAGGCGCTTTCGCCGTCCGTCCGCGTTGGCCGCTGGATCAGTTGTCCTGAGTTTCTTTCCTGCCGCCGACGCGACCTTCGCTGCCGGCGAGCAAGTTGCGGATGTTGCTCTTGTGGCGGTAGATCAGCACCGCGCTGACGAGTGTCACGATCAGCGTGATCAGCGTGTTCCCCAGCAGCCACCAGGCAAGGACGGGGGCAGCCGCGGCGGCGGCCAGCGCCGCCAGCGAGGAATAGCGCGTGACGGCGATCACCGTCAGCCAGATGCCGGCCGTGATCGCCGCCAGTGCGCCGGAGAATCCCAGCAGCACGCCGAGCGCGGTGGCCACGCCCTTGCCGCCGCGGAATCCAAGGGTGAAGGGAAAGACGTGGCCGAGGAAAGCCGCCAGACCCGCTGCCGCAACTGCCGCCTCGCCCGCGCCCGCCAAGGCGGCGACGAACATCGCCAGCCAGCCCTTGGCCGCGTCACCGATCAGCGTCAGCAGTGCCGCCGCCTTGTGGCCGCTGCGCAGCACGTTGGTGGCGCCCGGATTGCCCGAGCCGAAACTGCGCGGATCCGCCAGGCGGAAGGCGCGCGAGACGATCACGGCAAACGGCAGCGAACCGAGCAGATAGCCGAAGACGGCAGAAACAAGCAGGTTCATCGCGGATTTCCGAAACAGGCGAGGCCGGAAAAGCATCTGCCACGGCGACACGGCGGCACGGCGCAAAGCAAGAGCTTGAACGCCATCCATCGCATTTGCCGTGCCCGCCGTGTCGCCGTGTCGCCGTGGTCAGGCATTTGAGTATTGCTCACGAAATGTAACGACTTGAGTCGCCAGTGACTAGAATGGCGCGATTCTAAACTGGAGGCGTGATGGACTTCATTTTCATCGACGACATGCGCGTCGAAGCGCATGTCGGAATCTTCGAGCGCGAGAAAGCGGCCCCGCAGACGCTGGAGATCAGCCTGACCTTCGGCGTGCCCGACGAGGCGGCGCAGGTCGACGACATCGACAAGACCATCCGCTACGACGCGGTAATCGACCGCATCCGCGCCGAACTGGCGACGCATCACTTCAACCTGCTGGAGACGCTCGGCGAATATGTCATCGGCCTGTTGCTGAACGAGTTCGGCGCACCCTGGGTCAAGATCAGCATCGCCAAGATGGGCATCATGAAGGGCGTGCGGCGCGTCGGCGTACAGATCGAGCGCAGCCGCGCAGCCTGAATCACGCCTGTGCCGGATCAGCCCTTGGCGGCATGACCGGCTTTAATCAGCCAGCGCGCACTCGACGATCTTCGGCTGCAGCACGCGCAGGATGTCGTGCGGATGCACTCCCACCAGGTAGCCGCGGCGGCCGCCGTTGATGTAGATCAGCGGCAGGTCGAGGATGGTCTTTTCCAGATGCACCGGCAGGGATTTCTTGGTGCCGAACGGGGAACAGCCGCCGACCATGTAGCCGGTGTGGCGCAGCGCATCCTCCGGCTTGCAGGGGCTGACCTTCTTGACCCCGATCTGACGCGCCAGTTCCTTGGTGGACACCTTGCGGTCGCCGTGCATCAGCACGATCAGGGGCTTCGCCTGTTCGTCTTCCATGACCAGCGTCTTGACCACGGCATGTTCGGCGACGTTGAGTTCGCGCGCCGACACCTGCGTGCCGCCATGCTCCTCGTATTCGTAGAGATGGTTGGAATGGGCGACGCCGTGCTTGTGCAGGAACTTGGTCGCAGGGGTTTCGGGGGCTGAGGAATTCTGGTAACTGCTGTCGTGTCTCATGATGTTCTACCCGCGTGGATGGTGTTGCCGGTGCAGTTGCTTCAAACGCTCACGTGCAACATGAGTATAGACCTGCGTCGTCGAAATGTCGGCATGGCCAAGCAGCAGCTGCACCACCCGCAGATCGGCGCCGTGATTCAGCAGATGCGTGGCGAAGGCGTGGCGCAGCACGTGCGGCGAGATGCGTTGTGGCGGAATGCCGACGCGCAGCGCGTACTTCTTGACCAGGGTCCAGAACATCTGCCGCGTCATGGCGCCGCCGCGGGTGGTGATGAAGACCGCATCGGAGACGTGCTGCTTGAGCAGTTCGCCGCGGGCGCCGGCCAGGTAGCGCTGCAGCCATTCCGCGGCGATCTGTCCCAGCGGCACCAGGCGCTCCTTCGAGCCCTTGCCCATCACCCGCACGACGTTGTCGTTGAGGCTGATCTCGAACAGGCGCACGCCGACCAGTTCCGAAACGCGCAGGCCGGTGGCGTAGAGCAGTTCGAACATGGCACGGTCGCGCAGGCCGAGCGGGGTATCCACGTCGGGCGCGTCGAGCAGGGCTTCCACCTGCTTTTCCGACAGGGTCTTGGGGAAGCGCTGGATCGTGCCGGGCTTGCCGATGTTCTGCAGCGGATCAGCCTGCAGCCGGCCCTGATCGAGCAGCCAGCGGTAGCAGCGCCGCAGGCTGGCCATCAGCCGCCGCTGGCTGGCTGACTTGATGCCGCCGGGGCGGGCATGGAGGTGGGCGAGGTAGGCGTTGATCGCCGCCTCGTCGGCGTCGATCACAGACTGCTTGCGCGGTTCGAGCCAGGCGGCGAACAGTCCGAGGTCGCTGCGGTAACTCGCCAGCGTGTTCTTCGAGAGTCCGTCGGCGAGCCACAAGGCGTCCGCGAATTCGTCGATCAGCGCAGCGTCAGCTTCTCTCATGTTCAAGCAGCCATCGCTTCACGTCGAGCAGGAAGCCGCCGCGCTGGCGGGCAAATCCGCCCAGGCCCTGATTCGCCGCGACGACGCGGTGACAGGGCACGACGATCGGATAGGGATTGGCGCCGCAGGCATTGCCGACGGCCCGCGGCCCGCTGTGAATTGCCGCTGCCACTTGGCCATAGCTTCTGGTCTGGCCGAGCGGAATCGCCGCGATCTGCTGCCAGACGCGGCGCTGGAAATGCGTGCCGGCCGGCACCAGCGGCAGGCCGAATTCGAAGCCAGGATGCTTCAGCCAGGCGCGCAACTGGCGCACCGCCTCCTGAGCCAGCGGCGTCTGCGGCGCGACTTCGGGCTGCGCTTCAAGGTAGATGATTTCCGTGATCTCGTCGGCGTTGCACGAGATGCCGATGCTGCAGCATGGCGCTGCAATGACAGCGGCGTAGGCCTTCACGGCGGACACTCCCGGAGTTCGATCACGGCGTCATTGTCTATCCCCGGCAGATGATCCGCAAGCGGCGTGCAGACCGAAGAGGTGCACAGCGTGTAGCCGGTGGCGTAAGGGGAATGGGTCAGGCGCAGCACTTTCTGCGGCGGCAAGTCAGGCCGGTAATGCCAGACGCCGTCCTGCAGGACGCTGCCGGCCGGTGGCTCCATGCCGGCGCCGCTGCCGCGGATGCGGGCTTCATCGATGACCAGCGCACCGGCCTCGATGCGCCAGTCCTCCTCCCAGCGGATTTTTTCGATGGAATGGGTCCAGCTCAGGGTGAATGCCGAGACCGCCAGCACGGCGCCCGCCGCGCCGGCAGCCAGACACAGCATCAGGCGCTGGCGGCGGCCGCTGCCTTGCCGCTGCGCAGCCAGTGCCGGATGATCAGCAGCACCGCCAGGGCGAGGCCGATTTCATCCGACCAGGGCAGGTAGGCCGCCAGCAGCACGGCGGAGCCGATGGTGCCGATGCGCTCCCAGCGCGTCAGCTTCACGCGCCAGTGGCCGACCATCGCCGCCGACCAGAGCATGATGGCGAGGACCGCCTTGCTCACCACCAGGACCACGTCGAGCGCGCTGAACTGTCCCTGCAGCATCAGTGCCGGCTCGTAGACCGCCATGTAGGGCACGACGAAGCCGACGATGGCGATCTGCGTTGCCTTCCAGCCGATGGCGTCGTGGTCGGCCTTGGCGATCGACGAGGCGGCGAGCGCGGCGAGCGCTACCGGCGGCGTCAGGTCGGCCATGATGCCGAAGTAAAAGGCGAACATGTGGCTGATCATCAGCGGCACGCCGAGTTTGGCCAGCGCCGGCGCGGCAATCGCCGCCGTGATGATGTAGTTGGGAATGGTCGGGATCCCGGTGCCGAGAATGATGCAGATCAGCATGGTCAGCAGCAGTGAAAGGAACAGGCTCTTCTCGCCGGCGGCCATGATCCAGGTGGCGAAGGTCGAGGCGGCGCCGGTCAGCGACAGCACGCCGACGATGACACCGACGATGGCGCAGGCCAGCCCCACCGGCAGTGCCTGCTTGGCGCCGTCGACCAGGCTCATTTTCAGCGCGTGGAGAACGTGCCTGCTGCCCCGCACCGAGAAACTGATGGCAACCAGCGCGAAGATGACGGCCAGCACGGGAACGATGCCCCATTGCGCGAAGGTGGATGCGCCGAGGCCGACGGCCAGCCAGAACACGTAGCGGAAAGCGGTCGAGGAAATCCTTGCCGCGATCGCCGCGCCGAGGATCAGGATGGCCGTCAGCGACAGGCCGACCATGCCGGCGAACATCGGCGTGAAGCCGTGGAACAGCATGCCGACCAGCGCCAGCAGCGGCAGCGCCAGGTGCCAGTCCTGCTTCAGCGCCTGCCACGGGTTGGGCAGTTCGCTCTTGGGAATGGCGAGCAGGCCCTTGGCACCGGCTTCAAGGTGCACCATCCAGAAGGCGGTGAAGTAATACAGCAGCGCCGGGATGATGGCCGCCTTGACGACATCGGCATAAGGCACGTTGAGGGTTTCCGCCATGATGAAGGCGACCGCACCCATCACCGGCGGCATGATCTGGCCGCCCATGCTCGCCGTGGCTTCGACGGCACCGGCGAACACCGGCGTATAGCCGTAGCGCATCATCAGCGGTATGGTGAATTGGCCGACGGTCAGCACATTGGCCACGCCCGATCCCGAGATGGTTCCCATCAGCCCCGAAGAGAGTACCGCCACCTTCGCCGGCCCGCCCTGAGTGTGGCCGACCGTGCCCAGGGCGAGGGCGTTGAAGAGGCGGATCATGCCGGCATGCTCGAGGAAGGCGCCGAACAGGATGAAGAGGAAGATGTAGGTGGCGGAGACCCAGGTCGGCACGCCGAATACACCTTCGGTGGAGAGGAACATGGTGCCGATGATCTGATCGAAGCCGTAGCCGCGATGGGCCAGAAAATCGGGCAGGTATTGTCCCCACAGGCCGTAGGCGAGGCACACCGCGCACATGACGGGCAAGGCCAGTCCCATCAGGCGACGGGTCGCCTCGAACACCAGGACGACGAAGAGGGTGCCCACGGCAAGATCGGCATTCGACGGGTCGCCCGATCTCTGCACCAGTTCCGCCTCGAAAACCCAGTGATAGAGGGAGAGGGCGAACGCACCGAGGGCAAGCAGCCAGTCGTGCCAGGGCACGCGGGAAATCTTCGCGCCGTGGCGGAAACTCGGATAGAGGATGAAGGCGACCGCCAGCAGGAAGCCGACGTGGATCGAGCGTGTGACCAGGCTGGAGAGCGGCGAGAAGGCCGCCACCACCAGTTGGAAAGTCGAAAAGGCCAGAGTCAGCGCGGTCAGCAGTTTGAGCGAAAGGCCGCCCAGGCGGCGCGGGATGCCGTGCTCGGAGATCTCTTCGGCGCCGTGATCGGGCGCGGTGACATGATCAAAATGCATACAACTCCCTCCCCCATCCCCTCCCATGGGAGGGGTGACGGGTGCTTACTTCATCAGCCCGGCTTCGCGGTAGTACTTTTCGGCGCCGGGATGCAGCGGGATCGGCGAACCCTTGGCCGCATCGGCCTTGGTGATCGCCTTGGCGGCGGCATGGGCGGCGTAGAGCGTGTCGAGGTTTTCGAACATGGACTTCGTCATCTTGTACACGACATCGTTCGACACGCCTTCATGGGTGACGAGAAAGTTCTGCACCTTGATCGTGGCAACCTCGGCGTTCTGGCCTTCGTATGTCTTGGCCGGTATCACGGCGACCTGGTAGGCCGCATCGCCGATCTTCGGCACGATGTCGGCCGGAATGGTGACAATGGTCATCTTGACCGAGGTGGCCAGATCGCGGATGGCGGCAACGCCGATTCCTGCCGAGATCAGCGAAGCATCCAACTGGCGGTTCTTCATGAGTTCGATGGATTCGCCGAAGGGCAGGTATTCGACCTTGCCCAGATCCTTGTAGCTCATGCCGGCCGCCTTGAGGATGGCGCGCGAATTGAGTTCGGTGCCGCTCTTCGGCGCACCGACGGCCAGCCGCTTGCCCTTGAGGTCGGCCAGGGTCTTGATGCCGGAATCGGCGGCGGCGACGATCTGTATGTAGTTGGAATAAATCGCGGCGACGGTGCGCAGCTTTTTCAGCGGCGTCTTGAAGCCGGCCTCCTCGTCGCCCTTCCAGGCATCGGACAGCGAATCGCCGAGGGTGAAGGCGATCTCGCCGCGCCCGGCCTGCAGCAGGTTGAGGTTCTCGGCGCTGGCCTTGGTCGCCTGCACCGAGATCTTGGCATCGGGCATTGCCTTGCTGTAGATCTGTGACAAACCGACGCCCATCGGGTAATACACACCGGAAGTGCCGCCGGTCAGCACGTTGACGAAATCGACGGCATGGGCGGGAACGGCGAGAGACAGGGCGGCAACGGCAGCCAGCAGAATGCGGATTTGCTTCATGGCGGGTGACTCCTCCGGAATGTGGAATTTTTCTAGTTTGAAGCTTACAACACTCCGACTCCGGCAGAGCAAGGACAGCGACGACGCTTCGTGACAGAATCACCTCTTGCCCGTATTCAGCAGGAAAGCGCATGAAACTGCCAAGACCCGGAAGTCTGGCCGGCGATTTTTGGGGCGGCTTCGCTGCCATGCTGGTGGCGCTGCCCTCGGCAATTGCCTTTGGCGTCACCATCTATGCCTCCCGCCTCCCTCGGCGGTTCCTACGCTGCCTACGGGGCGCTGGCCGGCATACTCGGTGCGACGGCGCTGGGACTGGTGGCCTCGTCCATGGGCGGCACCAACCGGCTGATCACGGCGCCTTGCGCACCGGCGGCGGCGGTGCTGGCGGCCTTCGCCATCGAACGCATCCACGCCGGCATGGCCGATGCCGCCGTGGTGGTGCTGCTCTCCGCGCTCGGCCTGGCGGCCGGTGTGCTGCAGGTGCTGTTCGGCAGCATCGGCCTGGGGCGGCTGATCAAGTACATGCCCTACCCCGTGGTCAGCGGTTATCTTTCCGGTGTCGGGCTCTACATCATTTCCGGCCAGGTGCCGAAGTTTCTCGGTGCGCCTACCGGCACCCACCTCGGCCAAGCCCTAGCCTACCCTGCCCTTTGGGCCTGGCAGGGCATGGCGGTCGGTGCTGTGACGATAGTCGCCATGCTGGTTGCGCCGCGCGTCACGCAGCGCGTGCCGGCAGCGATCCTGGCACTGCTGGCCGGCGTGCTGGCCTATTTCGGCCTGGCCCTCTTCGATGCGACGCTGCTCGATCCGCGCAACCCGCTGGTGATCGGCCCCCTCGGCGGCGCGGCGGACGGCAACTTCATCGACGCCGTACTCGGCCGCTGGGCCGGTGTCGGCCGGCTCGGCATGGATGAACTCGTCATGCTGGTGATGCCGGCGCTGACGCTGGCCGTGCTGTTGTCGATCGACACGCTGAAGACCTGCGTCGTCCTCGACGCACTGACCCGCAGCCGCCATGACTCGAACCGCGAACTCGTCGGCCAGGGCCTGGGCAACATCGCCTCGGCCATGGTCGGCGGCATGCCCGGCGCCGGCACCATGGGCGCGACACTGGTGAATATGTCGAGCGGTGCCCTGACCCGCAAATCGGGATTCATCGAGGGCGTGCTGTCGCTGGCGGCCTTCCTCTTGCTCGGCACACTGATCTCCTGGGTGCCGGTGGCGGCGTTGGCGGCAATACTGATAGTGGTCGGCGTACGCATGATCGATCGTCACAGTTTTGCCTATCTCAGGCAGCGCTCGACCATGCTCGACTTCGGCGTGATCGCCGCCGTGGTGGTCACCGCCCTGACCGTCAGCCTGATCGCGGCGTCGGGCGTCGGCATTGTGCTGGCGGTCCTGCTGTTCATCCGCGAGCAGATCGGCGGCTCCATCGTCCGCCGCAAGCTGCTCGGCAACCAGACTTTCTCCAAGCGCATCCGCACCCACGAGGAAATGGAAATCCTCATCGCCCACGGCGATCGCGCCGCGATCATCGAGCTTCAGGGCAGCCTGTTTTTCGGCACCGCCGACCAGCTTTACCTGAGCATGGAAGCGGAACTGAAGACCCGCGATTTCCTGATACTCGACATGCGCCGGATCCAGACCGTGGATGTCACGGCGGCGCACCTGCTGCAACAGGTCAAGGACATGCTCGCCGAGCGCCAGGGATTCCTCATCTTCAGCGCCATCCCGCCGACCCTGCCGTCGGGACGCGATATGCAGCAGTACTTCGACCAGATCGGCCTGCTTCGCCAGGACAGCCCGGTACGCGTTTTTGCGGAACTCGACGATGCGCTGGAATGGGTCGAAGACCGCATCATTCGCGACGCGGCGCTGCCGCGTGACGAGGAATCCGCGCTGGAACTGCACGAGGTCGAGCTGTTTGCCGGGCGCAAGGAGCAAACGCTGGCGGCACTCGAGCAATGCATGGAGAAGCGCAGCGTGGCGCGCGGCGAGAAAATCTTTTCGCGCGGCGATGCGGGTGACGAACTGTTCCTGATCCGGCGCGGCGCGGTGCGTATCGAGCTGCCGGTGTCGGAACGTCAGTCGCACCATCTGGGCACCTTCGGCCGCGGCGCATTCTTCGGCGAAATGGCCTTTCTCGATGGCGAGACGCGTTCGGCGAATGCGCTGGCGTTCGCCGATACCGAACTCTATGTACTGTCGCGCCGCGCCTTCGACAAGTTTGCCGAAGAGCACAAGAAGCTCGGGCTCAAACTCATGGAGGGCATCGCCAGCGTACTCGCCAGCCGTCTGCGCTACACCAACGCCGAATTGCGGGTGCTGGAGTCCTGAAGCACGAAAGCCGGACAAGCGCAATCAAGCTTCCGATTGTGCTTGATCCAGATCAAACACCCGGCATATTTGCCCCCGCCTATAACTTTCGTCGAATTCCAATCGGCGCCGGAAAAGCGCACTATTGCAAGCTTCGTCGGCGGCAGGCTGATCGCCATAGATGCCGGCCTGACCGATGCATCCCGCATTGACGTATTTGCAACCGCAATCTTCGAGCCATGGTGGAGCAACAGTGACAGCGCAGCACAAGCCCTTGCAGGACGCCGGCGACAAGACCGACAGCCCGATTTCATGGGAACCGTCGCGGGCGGTTCTGAAATACACCATCGCCGCGCAACTGGCCGCCGCTGTCGCCATTTTTGCCGCCCTCCGCATCTTTGCCCCGGAGCAGATTGTGCGTACCGGCGGCTCGGTCCTGATAGCCCTGGTAGCACTGATCGGCTGGTACCTTCTGGCACGGGGCAGGATCCGGGCCACGGTCAAGGTACTGGCCTACGGGGTATGGATTGTGGCGACCGGCGTGGCAGTCTTCACCGGCGGCGTGCGGGCGCCGGGAATCATTTCCTATCCGGTGATCATCCTGGTGTTCGGCTGGCTGATCAGCTGGCGTTCGGCACTGCATCTGACCGGCCTGACGCTGCTGACAACCGCCGGCTTCGTTGCGGCCGAACTATGGGGCATTCTTCCCGCCCCCCTGACGACTCCGGCCGCACTGTACGGAGCGGTTCAGTGCGTCGTCGCCATCCTGGCCTTGCTGTTGATAGGCCGCCTCGGGCAATCGTATCAAAACCGGATCAGGGAACTGCGCAGCCTCGGCAGCGATCTTGCACTCCGCACCCAAGACCTCGAGGCGACCAAGGTCGAGCTCAACCGCGCACAGACCGTCGGCAACGTCGGCAGCTGGGTATACGACATTGCCGGCGACACGATGCGCTTGTCCGACGAGACCTGTCGCATCTTCGGTCTGCCCGAAGGCGCCACCGGAAATCATGACAGCTATCTGGCCAGCACCCATGCGGATGACCGCAACGCCCTGAATCTCGCCTGGCAGGCGGCACTGCGCGGGGCCGCCTTCGATCACGAGCACCGCATCGTCGTTGGCGGCGCAATCCGCTGGATCCGGCAAAAAGCCGAGTTGGAGTTCGCTGCCGACGGCACGGCGCGGAGCGCCGTCGGCATTGCGCAGGACATCACCGAGCGCAAGCGGACCGAGGAAGAATTGAGGGAAAGCGGCTTTCGCTGGAAATTCGCCATCGAAGGATCAGGTGATGGCGTATGGGACTGGAACATCCAGACCGATGAAGCGCAATATTCCAGGCGCTGGAAAGAGATGCTGGGATATTCCGAAGCCGACATCCTGCCCACGAATCAGGAATGGGTAGAGCGAATTCATCCCGACGACCGCCTGCATGTGGCGGCAACAATGCAGGCCTATCTGGAAGGCAGGACGGCAATTTATGTCGTCGAATACCGCTTGCGATGCAAGGATGAAAGCTACAAGTGGATTCTCGGCCGCGGCATGGTGGTCAGTCGCGACGGCGAGGGCAAACCCTTGCGCATGATCGGCACGCATACCGACATCACAGAGCGCAAGCAGATGGAAGAACAGGTCCGGCGCATGGCCTTCTATGACCCGCTGACCAAACTACCCAACCGTCGCCTCGTCAATGACCGCCTGAGCCAGACCATGGCCGCCAACAAGCGCAGCGGCTGCTATGGCGCCCTGATGTTTCTTGATCTGGACAATTTCAAGCCGCTGAATGACACTCACGGGCATGAAGTCGGCGATCTGCTGTTGATCGAAGTCGCGGCCCGGCTGAGAAAATGCGTGCGCGAGATGGACACCGTGGCGCGCTTCGGCGGCGACGAGTTTGTGGTGATGGTCAGCGAACTGAATACGGACCAGGCCGAGTCTGTAGCACAGGCCGCCGGCATCGCCGAAAAGATCCGCAACGCCCTGTCAAACACTTATCTGCTGACCCTCAAGCAGGACGGCAAAGCCGACGTCACCATCGAACATCACTGCACTGCCAGCATCGGCGTCGCCTTGTTCACCAACCATGAGGGCAGCCTGGAAGACATCATCAAGCGGGCGGACAGGGCGATGTATCAAGCGAAGGAGGCCGGCCGCAATGCGGTCCGGTTCCATGAGACGGTAGCGCCAGCGGCAGCCAGGGCCGCCGCATAGGTGCAGCAAACGGCATTGAGCCGGCCCCGGCTATATCACTCCCGCCGCCCGCAGCGCGGCGATGGCTTCGTCGCTGCGCCCCAGTTCGCGCAGCACGGCGCCGGTATCCTGGCCGAGAAGCGGCGGCGCACGCCGATAGTCGATGGGTGTGGCGGAAAACCGGATCGGGTTGCCCACCTGCGGTGCGGTGCCGCCGCCGGCGTGCGGCATCTCTACATGCAGACCGCGATGCATCACCTGCGGATCGGCGAACACCCCCGCCAGATCGTTGATCGGGCCGCAAGGCACGGCAGCGGTTTCGAGCAGGACGATCCATTCGCCGGTGGTCTTCATCACCGTCGCCTGCCGCAGCAGGGGGATCAGCACGGCACGATGCCTGACCCGCGCCGCATTGGTGGCGAAGCGCTCGTCCACTATCCATTCGGCATGACCGGCGATCGCGCAGAAGCGGGCGAACTGGCCGTCGTTGCCGATGGCCAGGATCATGTCGCCGTCTGCGGTGGGAAAGTCCTGATAGGGCACGATGTTGGGATGGCCGTTGCCCATGCGCCGCGGTGCCTTGCCTGACACCAGATAATTCATTGCCTGATTGGCCAGGCAGGCCACCTGCACGTCGAGCAGGGCGAGGTCGATGTGCTGCCCCTGCCCGGTTTTTTCACAATGCGCCAGCGCGGCCTGGATGGCGACGCTGGCATAAAGGCCGGTGAGGATGTCGGTGAGCGCGACGCCGACCTTTTGCGGGCCGGCGCCCTCTTCCTCATCGGCGCGGCCGGTAACGCTCATCAGGCCGCCCATGCCCTGGATCAGGAAGTCGTAGCCGGCGCGCGCGGCGTACGGCCCGTCCTGGCCGAAACCGGTGATCGAGCAATACACCAGCCGCGGGTTGAGGCGGGAAAGACTGGCGTAGTCGAGACCGTAAGCGGCGAGGCCGCCGACCTTGAAGTTTTCCAGCACCACGTCCGAGCGGGCAGCGAGTTCGCGAATGATGGCCTGCCCCGCCGGTTGCGTGATGTCGACCGTCAGCGAACGCTTGTTGCGGTTGGTGCAGAGGAAATAGGCGGCATCCGTGGTCGGCCTGCCTCCGCCGTCGGCCAGCCAGGGCGGACCCCAGCTGCGGGTGTCGTCACCGCCCTGTCCATCCGTGCCGGGCTTCTCGACCTTGATCACATCGGCGCCGAGGTCGCCCAGCAACTGCGAGGCCCAGGGTCCGGCCAGCACCCGCGAAAGGTCGAGCACGCGCAGATGCGCCAGTGCTCCCGCAGGACTTGTCACTCGCGCCTCGCCGGCATCAAGGACCTAGCCCGCCTTGCCCAGCAGCAGTTCCTTGAGGTCGTCCTGCGCCGGCTTGTCGCCGAGCCAGATCCTCAGCAGGGCGCGATAGAAATCCTCGCCGGGGATGTCCGTGCCTTTGGCCGTGCCGTTAAATGAAAGTCGCGTGCCGTTGTCCGGCAGCCAGTCGAGATTCACCACTGACTTTTCCGGCGCGTTGCCGATGGCCAGCATGGTGCTGCGGAACTGATCGATCTTCGGCTGCAGGGATTTCAGGGTCGCCTCGTCGTGGTTGTTCTTCAAGGCCTCGATCAGGGCATCGACGAACTGCTCGGCGGTGAGGTCGCGCAGCGTTACGATCGCGATGCGCTTGGCACCCTTGGCATTGATCGCTTCGGCGGCACTCGTCGCCTTCTGCGGCAGGTAGAGTCCTATCGCATAGACCTTGAAGAAGGCCCGCTTGCGCATTCCGGCACCGTTGATCACCGTGTCGCCGGCGCCGACTTTCACCTTGTCGTCGAACTTGACGCCGGCGATGTCCAGCGCGGCCAGGGCCGGCAGGGCAAAGGCCAGCAGCAGGATGGCAATTGCATTCTTCATGTTTGCATCTCCTCAGGATAGGGGTCCGGTGCCCATCATACCGCCGCCGCGGCATGCTATCGTTTATGTTCCCGGCCGTCGGCCGGGGACGGCATCCGCCGCAGCGCCATCAACCGGCCGGGAGAAAGTCATGCAGGGACGAATTTTGGGACTGGGTGCATTTCTGCTGGCGGCCATGGCCCAGGCCGCCGAACCGGCGCGCGACGTGATTTCGTCCGCCGCCGATCGCGAGGCGGTCGCGGTCACCGTTTATAACGACGATCTGGCCCTCGTCAAGGAGCGCCGCCGGGTCGACCTGCCGCCAGGTCCGGCGCGCCTTTCGCTGCGCGAAGTGGCGGCGCAGATGCGCCCTGAAACGGCGCTGCTGCGGGCAGTGAGCGGTCAGCCGCTGCGGCTCATCGAGCAGAACTTCGATTTCGACCTGCTGACACCGCAGAAGCTGCTGGAAAAATACGTCGGCCGCGAAGTCACGGTAATCCGCTCCCATCCGACCAGCGGTGAGGACAGGCGGGAACGCGCCACGGTGCTCGCCGCCGGGGAAGGCACGGTGCTGCGTTTCGCCGACCGCATCGAAACCGGCGTGCCGGGGCGACTGGCTTTCGACAGCGTGCCGGCCAACCTGCGCGAGCGGCCGACGCTCTCGGTCCTGCTCGAAGCGGCCGGCGGCAAACAGACGGTGGAGCTTTCCTATCTCAGCGGCGGCCTGTCGTGGAAAGCCGACTACGTCGCCAATCTGACGACGGACGGCAAGAGCCTCGATCTCAACGGCTGGGTGACGCTGACCAACCGCAGCGGCACCGGTTTCGACAACGCGACACTGCAACTGGTGGCCGGCACGGTCAATCGGGTGCGGGCGCCGGAACAGCGGGTCTATGCCATGGCAGCCCCGGCACCGGGGGCGAAGTCGATGCAGGCAACACAGGAGGCGCTGATGGACTACCACCTCTACAGCTTCGAGCAGGCGACCAGCATCGCCGACAACCAGACCAAGCAGCTTGCCCTGCTTTCCGCCAGCGCGGTACCGGTGCGCCGCGAATACCTGCTGGCCGGCAACGACTGGTACTACCGGGAGCGCTACGCCCACCAGACCAAGCAGCTTGCCCTGCTTTCCGCCAGCGCGGTACCGGTGCGCCGCGAATACCTGCTGGCCGGCAACGACTGGTACTACCGGGAGCGCTACGCCCAGAGTGGCCAGAAGCTGAAGCCTGTCGTGTTCCTCGAGTTCGACAACAAGGGTGGGCAGCTGGGCAAGCCGCTGCCGGCCGGCATCGTGCGCGTCTATGCCAGGGACAGCAAGGGCGCGGCGCAGTTTGTCGGCGAGGACCGCATCGCCCACACGGCGAAGAACGAGAAACTGAAGCTCAGGCTCGGCGAGGCCTTCGACATCACCGCCGAACGCCGGCAGACCGGCTACCGCAAGATTGCCGACAACGTCAGCGAGTCCTCGTGGCGCATCGACCTGCGCAACGCCAAGGACGAGGCGGTTAGCGTGAAGATTCAGGAACCCCTGCCCGGCGAATGGGAGATCGTGCAGGAATCGCAGAAGCACGACAAGGATTCGGCGCGATCGGCGTCATGGGACGTAGCGGTGCCGCAAGGCGGCGCGGCCATCCTCGAATACACTGTCCGGGTGCGTTGGTAAAGGAGGATCCGGAATGGTGGCAGTGTGCAATGGCGATCCGCTCGTCTGCATCGAATTTGCGGTCCTCTTCACCGGCGAGTTTCTCAAGGACTGGACCACGATGGCCATGCTGGCGCTGCTGCTCGGCCTGCTGCTCAGCGTGCGCGCCGACCGCCGCAAGGCGGCCGAAGCGGACCACGCCAGACGGCTCCTGGCTTACGACAAAAAACGGACCGAGGAAACGCGGGCGCGCAGCGAACTGATCAAACTGGAAGCCGACGGCGAAGCCGCACCGGCCGCTAACTCCTCACTTCCCCGCCCCCCAGCACAATCCACTTCTGCGACGTGAGGCCTTCCAGCCCGACCGGGCCGCGGGCGTGGAACTTGTCTGTGGAAATGCCGATCTCGGCGCCGAGGCCGTACTCGAAACCGTCGGCAAAACGGGTCGAGGCATTGACCATCACCGACGACGAATCCACCTCGCGCAGGAAACGCATCGCGTTCGTATAGTTTTCGCTGACGATGGCGTCGGTGTGGGCCGAAGAGTACTTGTTGATGTGCTCAATGGCCTCGCCGACGCCGGCGACGACCTTGACCGAAATGATGGCGGCAAGATATTCGGCGTACCAGTCTTCTTCCGTTGCCGCCTTGGCCTGCGGCACCAGTTTCAGCGTTTCGGCGCAACCGCGGATCTCGACGCCGCGGGTGGCGAGCATGCGGCAAAGTTGCGGCAACAGCGCCGCGGCCACCGGACGCGCGATCAGCAGGGACTCGGCGGTGTTGCAGGTGCCCAGCCGCTGGGTCTTGGAGTTTTCCAGGATGTTCTGCGCCTTCACGGCATCGGCGGCGTCATCGACATAGACGTGGCAGTTGCCGTCCAGATGCTTGATCACCGGCACCCGCGCCTCTTTCGAGATGCGCTCGATCAATCCCTTGCCGCCGCGCGGCACGATTACATCGACATACTCGGGCATGGCCACCAGGTAGCCGACGGCGTCGCGGTCGGTGGTTTCGATGACCTGCACTGCGGTCTCGGTTTCGATGACCTGCACTGCGGTCTCGGGCAGCCCGGCGGCAGCAAGGCCGGCGCGCACACAGGCGGCTATCGCCTGATTGGCGCGCAGCGCTTCCTTGCCGCCGCGGAGTATCGCCGCATTGCCCGACTTCAGGCACAGGGCAGCGGCGTCGGCGGTGACATTCGGCCGCGCTTCGTAGATGATGCCCACCACGCCCAAAGGCACGCGCATCCTGCCGACCTGGATGCCGGACGGGCGGAGCTTCAGATCGCTGATTTCGCCGACCGGATCGGGCAGCGTCGCCACCTGCTCGAGTCCCAGCGCCATGGCTTCGACGCTCTTGCCGGTCAGGGTCAGGCGGTCGATCATGGCGGCGTCGAGGCCGCTGGTCCTGGCTTCGGCAACGTCAGCGGCATTCGCCGCCAGCAGTTCGCTGCGGCGTTCGCGGATCGCTGCGGCCATCGCCAGCAGCGCCGCGTTCTTCGCCGCAGTGGAAGCCCGCGCCATGGCCCGCGAGGCGTCGCGTGCATTGCGGCCAAGCTGCTGCATGTAGTCTTTGATGTCCATAAGAATCCTTAAAACCTCATGCCGAAAAAGGCGTTACCACGGCGACACGGCGGCACGGCGAAAAAAGCGCGGGAAACAAAAGCAAAAAGCATAGTCGTGCTTCTCGCCGTGTCGCCGTGCCGCCGTGGTTAATGCCCTTTCGCCCGTGTCAGCCGCAGCGCCAGTTGGAGAAACTCGTCCCAGACGTCGCCGCGTGCCAGGCCCTTAATCATGCGGTCTATCTTCGCCGCGTGCAAGAGCGCAGGGCGTGCCGCGGCGCTGCGCGCTTCGGTGGCCAGCGCCCAGAGCACCAGCGGCGGCGCGGCATCCTCGCCCTTGAGGCCTTCCAGCGTGCGCGCAGCGCGCACCGTGTCGCCGGCCTTGAGGGCGTCGCGCAGATCCGTCACGTCGTAGCGCGCGACGTTCATCACCGCGGCTTCGATCTGGGCCAGCGACACTTCGCCGGGCGGATAGAGCAGGCCCAGCTTCTGGATCTCCTGATGCGCCGCCAGCAGGTTGCCCTCGACATGGGCGGCGATGAATTCCAGCGCAGGGCGCGGCGCGCTCTGCTGCTGGCGCGCCATCCGCTCGGCGATCCATTGCGGCAGGCGCGGCGGCGGCGGCGCATTGCATTCGATGGCCACTCCGGCATTCGACAGGGCGGTGACCCAGGCGGCTTTCTTCGCCTGCCAGTCGAGTTGGGGCAGGGTGATCAGGGTGACGATGCCCGGGCCCAGCGTCGAGATGTAGCGTTGCAGCGCCTCGCTGCCTTCGCGCCCCGGTTTGCCGGAGGGAATGCGCAGATCGACCAGCTTGCTGCCGCCGAACAGCGACATGTTGCCGGCCGCCATGAAGAGCTCATCCCACTTGAAGCCCGCGCCGACAATGATTACCTCGCGCTCCTCGAAGCCCTGCCTGCGGGCGGCGGCGCGGATGGCATCGCCGGCTTCGATCACCAGCAGCGGCTCGTCGCCGTGCAGCAGGTAGAGTGCCGCCAGCGGCTTGTCGAGGTGTGCCGGAAGTTGCTCGGGCCGCAGTTGCAAGCCGCTTACTCCGCGTCGTCCCTGAACGGCTTGAGTTTCGCCGCTGCCAGACGCCGCATCAACTGCTGCACCAGATCGCTTTGCATGTCGCGCCAGAGCAGGCCTTCTTCGGCTTCCTTGGACAGGACCAGGTCATCGCTGAAAGTGATCTCGCGCCGCAGCGTTATGCGGCTGAGCGGAATGTACTCGGTCGGCACCGCGGCGGGCACATCGGTATATTTGACCGGCGGGGCGGACGGTGCCGGCGCAACATTGGCATTCACCTTGAAGGTGAAGGTCCGCACCAGCTGGTATTCGCGTGCGCGGCCCGAAGCGCTGAGCGAGAGGATGATCTTCTCGCTGGTGTCGCCGGACACCGCAAGGATGGCTTGCGCCTCCTTGAGATCGGTGACCACCCGGGTACCGGGCGACGATGCCTCGATGTTGCGCTTGAGCTGCGCATAGAACTCGGAAGTCGGCGCGATCTGGAGGGCGATCGTGGCAAACGGCAATTTGTAGCCGGGCAGTTCGGCGCTGCCGCGCAATTTGAAGCCGCAGGCGGCCAGCACGCTGATCAGCAGCAGGACAAGCGACAGTTTTGCGGCGCGCATGACGAACTCCTCGGGCTACGGCGATGCTCAGACTACGATGTTGACCAGGCGACCGGGAACGACGATGACTTTTTTCGCCGGCTTGCCTTCCATGAATTTCTGCGCGGCTTCCGCAGCCAGCGCCGCGGCCTCGATCGCCGCCTTGTCGGCGCCGACCTTGACGCGGATGTTGCCGCGATGCTTGCCGTTGACCTGCAGCACCAGGTCTTCCTCGTCCTGCACCAGCGCCTCGGCCGACGGCTCGGGCCAGGGCGCGGCCAGGATTTCGGCGCCATAGCCCAGTTCGACCCACAGGGCGTGACAGATGTGCGGCGTGACGGGCGACAGCAGGCGCAACAGGATGCCGAAGCACTCGGCGATCACGGCCTCGTGCCCCTCCTGCTGGGGAACCTTCTCCAGGCTGTTCAGCATTTTCATCGCCGCCGAGGCGACGGTGTTGAACTGGAACTTTCCCAGATCGTAGTTGGCCTGTTTCAGCAGCAGGTGGATTTCGCGGCGCACGGCGGCGAGCTGCTGCGGCAGCTTCGCCGGCATGGCCTGGCGCGATGCGACCGCTGCCTGCGAGGCATGACCGAAGGCCCAGACGCGGCGCAGAAAACGGTAGGCGCCCTCGACGCCGGAATCCGACCATTCCAGCGTCTGCTCCGGGGGCGATGCGAACATCATGAAAAAGCGCGCCGTATCGGCGCCGAACTCCTCGATCAGCGATTGCGGATCGACGCCGTTGCGCTTGGACTTGGACATGGTGCCGACGCCGCCGTAATCGACAGTCCGGCCGTCGGCCTTCGATGTCGCACCGACCACGTGGCCGCCTTCGTCGCGCTTGAGATCGACTTCCTCGGGCGCGAAATACTCGATGCCGCCCTTGTCGGTGCGGCGCGAGAAGATGTGGTTGAGCACCATGCCCTGCGTCAGCAGGTTGGCAAAGGGCTCATCGTATTTGACGAGGCCGAGGTCGCGCATCACCTTGGTCCAGAAGCGCGAATAGAGCAGGTGCAGGATGGCATGCTCGATGCCGCCGATGTACTGGTCGGCCGGCATCCAGTGATTGGTTCCGGAATCCACCATGGCCGCGTTCGTCGCCCGCGTCGCCGGATCGACGCAGTAGCGGGCGTAGTACCACGACGAGTCGACGAAGGTGTCCATGGTGTCGGTTTCGCGCTTGGCCGGTTTGCCGCATTTCGGGCAGGCGCAGTCGACGAAACCGGCGCGCTTCGCCAGCGGATTGCCGGAACCGTCGGGCACGCAGTCCTCCGGCAGCTTGACCGGCAGCTGGTCGTCGGGCACCGGCACCGTGCCGCAGGATTCGCAATGAATCAAGGGAATCGGACAGCCCCAGTAGCGCTGGCGCGACACGCCCCAGTCGCGCAGGCGGTATTGCACCTGGCTGTTGCCGAGGCCTTTGGCGTCGAGGTCGGCGGCGATGGTCGCGGTCGCTGCAGCAAGACCCAGCCCGTCGTACTTGCCCGAGTTCACGCAGCGGCCGCGCTGCTTGTCGGCATACCACTCCTGCCAGCCGTCGAGCGAAAACGTCTCGCCTTCGACGGCGATTACCTGCTCGATTCCCAGCCCCGTATTTTTTGGCGAACTCGAAATCGCGTTCGTCATGCGCCGGCACGGCCATCACCGCGCCTTCGCCGTAGCTCATCAGCACGTAGTTGCCGACCCATACCTCGACCCGGTGGCCGGTCAGCGGATGGGAGACGAAAATCCCCGTCGGCATGCCCTTCTTTTCCATGGTCGCCATGTCGGCTTCCATCACCGAGCCATGGCGGCATTCGTCGATGAAGGCGGCAAGCGCCGGATCGTCCTTCGCGGCCCGGGTCGCCAGCGGATGTTCGGCGGCGACGGCGCAGAAGGTCACGCCCATGATGGTGTCGGCGCGCGTGGTGAATACCCACAGCTTGTCCGCCTTGCCGTCGAGTTCATAGGGAAAGGCGAAGCGCACGCCGGTGCTCTTGCCGATCCAGTTGGCCTGCATGGTCTTGACCCGCTCCGGCCAGCCCGGCAGCGTATCCAGCGCCGACAGAAGTTCATCGGCATATCTGGTGATGGCCAGGTAGTAGCCGGGAATCTCGCGCTTCTCGACCACCGCGCCGGTGCGCCAGCCGCGGCCTTCGATGACCTGTTCGTTGGCGAGCACGGTCTGGTCCACCGGGTCCCAGTTCACCACCTGAGTCTTCTTGTAGGCGATGCCTTTTTCCAGCATGCGCAGGAACAGCCACTGGTTCCACTTGTAATACTCGGGCGCACAGGTCGCCAGTTCGCGCTCCCAGTCGATGGCGAATCCCAGCGACTGCAGCTGCTTCTTCATGTAGGCGATGTTGTCCCAGGTCCACTTCGCCGGCGGCACCTTGTTCTGCATCGCCGCGTTTTCCGCCGGCAGGCCGAAGGCATCCCAACCCATGGGCTGCAGCACGTTGTAGCCCTTCATGCGGTGGTAGCGGGAGAGCACATCGCCGATGGTATAGTTGCGCACATGTCCCATGTGCAGCTTGCCCGACGGATAGGGAAACATCGACAGGCAGTAGTACTTCGGCCTGTCGCTGCTCGCGACGGCACGGAAAGTCTGCGCGGTATTCCAGTGGGTCTGTGCGGCCCGCTCGATTTCGTTCGGAAGGTATTTTTCCTGCATGGCGGGGCGTGTGTTTTGAGTACTGGCGAAGCCGGTGATTATACCTGCGCCCCAGAGCCTGCTTCGGCGGGAATCGTGCCCCGCGTTGAGACCAGGATCGGATGGATGCAAGGCGCGGCACGCAGCCAATGGTTGTTCCATTGAGGCTCTTTTGAAAGGATTTGCATGCGGCCCCAGAACCGTCTTTCCACCGTAGTCGCCGTGCTCGCGTTGCTGCTGTCGACGCTGGCCATGGCGGCTCCGGCAGCGACCGTGGAAGCTGTGCAGTCACCGGCCTGGCGCGAGCGCGGAGGCAACACGGTGCCACTCGCCGCGGGCATGGAACTGAAGAGCGGCGACGTGTTGCGAACCGGGCCGGACGCACGTGCCTACCTGATGCTGGCGGAAGGCAGCCGGGTCAAGCTGGGCGAAGCGACGCGGTTTACTTTCCACTCGCGCAGCCTGCAGCCGGAGAAATCCTTTCGCGGCGCGCTGGACGTGCTGGCGGGAGCCTTCCGCTTTACCACCGGCCGCTTGCAAAAAGCCCGGCCCAATGAAATCGGCATTCGCGTCGGCACCGCGACCATCGGCATTCGCGGCACCGATCTGTGGGGCAGGACGAGTGACGAGGGTGACATGGTCGCCCTGCTCGAAGGCCGCATCGAAATCACCCGCGCCGGCCAGGTCACGGAACTGACGCAGCCGCTGACGTATTTTGATGCGCCGGCCGGCAAGGCGGCCGGGGTCCGGGCACTCGACCCCGATGTGTTCAGCACGCTGGCGCGGCAGACCGAAATCCTGGCGGGCGATGGCGCCGCCGATGCCAAGGGCAAGTGGCGCGTACTGGTCGGCTCGGCGTCTTCGCAAACGGCCGCACTGGAACTCTACGATGAGGCACGCGACGCCGGCTTTGCTGCGCAAATCAGGCCGCGCCAGACGGAAGCCGGGCATTGGAACTACGACGTGCTACTGAACGGCTATGCCAGCGCGGCTGAAGCCGAGGTAGCGGCGGCGCGCCTCAAGGCCGTTACCGAACTCAAGCCCGGCGTGATGAAATAGGCCGTCAGCCTGCCTGATGCTGCCGCGCGACTGAGCCGATCAGCCGCCAGCCGCGACTGGCCAGGGCTGAACCTTGCTGCGCCACCTGCATCGAAACGGCCCACAAACGTGCCTGGGCACGCGCCCATGGCCGCCAGCCGAAGGATGCCGCGTCTTCACGCAGCGATTCGGCTGCCACCAGTTCCAGCAGACGATCCACCGCCAGCTTGAAGTAGGCCGAAGAGCCGAATACGGCCCGCCGTTGCGCCCAACGCTCCGCGTCGCGCCACAGCGTGATGGCCCGATGCTCGGTAATGCCGGCCTTTTTTGCCAGCCACGGCAGAAGTTTGGGGGTCTTCGGATTGGCGTTCATACCATTCTCCTGTTCATTCGGGTCACCCCGGCCTCGTGAGCCGGAGAACCCGTCCTGCAATTGATACGCTGCAGTGCAGCATGGCGCATCTTACCCGTTTAATATGGGCGGGACACTCTAAATTCAAGCGCCTTTGCTGCTGTGCAGCATGCTGACGGGCGCGCGACAATCCTCACCCGGCCTTTCGTTGTTAGTGCTCACTACTGCCGGTTTGGCTCCGGTCCGGCCGATATAATTGCAAGCTCGCCCACGCGCCCCGGCCATGAATCCCCTGCTCGACCATCTCAACGCGCCGCAGCTGGACGCCG
>Ga0194037_1000287_pt1 | contig 39646 bp, 7 predicted proteins | sample JunL306m_MetaG_FD_148653 | JGI IMG/M metagenome (GOLD analysis project Ga0194037, IMG submission 148653) | Anoxic zone freshwater microbial communities from boreal shield lake in IISD Experimental Lakes Area, Ontario, Canada - Jun2016-L304-6m | ecosystem: Environmental > Aquatic > Freshwater >... | reverse complement strand
CTTATACTTCAACCCTCCCAACACAGAGGCCCAGTCAGCAGTGATGGCCTGGCTGTTGACCGTATCCCCCACGGCTACCTTATACTCCACGCCGTTGAGATAAACCTTGTAATCCACATTGGCACGCGCAGAACCGGCAAACGCGACATTACTGGACTGTTGTGCCGAGGTACCGACGTTTTGGGTCATAGCGGACGAGACGGCATTAACAACGGGTGTTATGGCGGACTGACTGACAGAGGCGGCACCTGCCGGTATGGTGAATGATTGATTATCAACCGTGCCGGTCAAGATAAGTTTGCCGGTGGCGGCATCATAACTGGCAGTAAGAACAGCACTGACTGCTGCATCACCATTCAACTGGTCTGTGAGACTCTTGAGAATAGTATCCCAGCTCGAAACAGCTGTGGCAACTGCAGTGACAGTTTTGCCTGCAACTATAGCCGTGTATGTGTAGCCGGCCTGAACATCTTCCGCCGGGTTAAAGAGAATCTGGCTTATCTGGGGTTTGCTGACTCCGGCCGCAGTAGCGGGAACCGAACCATCGTTGGTCACTGCCGTAATGGGCGATACGGTAACGGCATCCACACGGAACGGAGTCTTATTGGCTTTTGAGGTGATAGTCAGCGTGTAGTTTACCGCGTCAATGGTGACCGCATATAACCCACTGGCTTCCAAAGACGTTTTCAGATCCCCCAGAATGGAACTGACTCCGGGAGTCGCATCGTACCAGGGAGTAATAATCGGCTGTTCAGCGGCAGCAGTAACCGTAACTGCTGTGGTGTTCGTGAGAGTCAGCTTCCTGGCAGCGGCATTGACGGCAACTGCCATGCCGGCCCCTTCACCGGTCTCAATTTTATATTTCAGGGATGTCAGGATTGAATTCCAGTCATTGGTAACAGTCACACCGTTTACCTGTCCACCCACGGACACACCGTAGGAATGACTCCCGACAATAACGAAGTAGGTATAGGTACTATCCAGGGTTGCAAACACCACATCATGGGCAGTTGCCGAACCAGCAGGAGTTACGGCGGCGGAAGCTGGTACCACATCTTTGGATTCAGTGGTGGTGGAGTAGGCAACGCCGTTAACCATGATAGTAATTGCGGTACTGGCCTGTCGGGCTGAGGCGGCAAAATCAATCGTATTGACCTGAGGGGTCGTGAGCGTCGCCAACTGCGTCGGCACAGTGCCGGCATTGGTCACTGCCGCAGAAGAACCGGCAGCCGCTAATCCAACGTTGAACGGGGTATTGTTATCATCAGCCTGCAGGGAAAACCTGGCGGAAGCATAACCGGTTGCATCCGGAGTAACACGTTCACCGGCAGCAATCCTGGCACCCAGTTCCGTGAGTACCGCAGTCCAGGTATTGGCAACATTTGGTGATGATCTCACTACAGCTGTGTACGCAGGATCGCCATCAATCTGGGTGCTGAAACTGCTTGCCAGGTCGGCAAGCGTCTTTCCGGAGGTGGCATCAAATACAAACGGAGTTGTGTCACCGACTTTGATCCGGTATTTGTTGCCAGTAACAACAGATATGCCGGACAGATCAACGGTACGACCAGCCTCAGTTGTGTTGCCCACGACAGCGTTTGCAGCACTCCAGCTTTTTGCCGTCACGGTGATGCTATCAGCACCGGCGCCGTCGGTTACGGTAATTACAGAGCCGACTGCTGTGGCGACATAGGTGGCATGGCCATCTATCAATGAAGCCAGATTGCTTGCCACAGTGTTCGTATTTGTATCGGCTGCTGGAAAACTGAACGTGGTGGATCCGATGGTAACGGCATATACGGAACCAATCCTGGCAGTAAGAGAGCCTAGGTTTATGGTACGTTGTGCCTGACTGACTGTTGCTCCTGCAGGGAGTGCATTTATGGTCAGCAACCCTGCGCCATCTGTGATTGTAATGATACCGGCATTGGCAGTTGCCAGATAAGAGGTAGCGACATCATTCTGTATAGCAGCGGCCAGTCCCGTTGCCAGTTCAGCTAATGTAGCGGCAGCGCCGGTGCTAAAGGTGAATGGCACGGAGTTGATAGAAATACTGTACGAGGCACTGTTATTCACCGTGACACCAGTCAGGTTGATGGTTCGGACTGACGCTGACGAGGCAGCGGCAACGACAGGTACCGTTCCCAGCGTGGCATCATCTTTCAGCTCTTCTACACTTATCTGATCAGTTGCAGCGACATTACCAATTGTAATCAGCTCGTTTTCCCCTACCCGCGCCGTATACGTATGGCCGGCGACCACCACGCTGATAACCGGATTGGTTGCCAGTACGGTACTGTCAAACTGAATATCCGTAACCTGCTTCACCAGACTGCCGGCGGTCTGCGTGGGTACTGATCCGTCTTTGGCTACGGCATTGGCAACCGCCCCGGTAAACAGCTGTTCCACCAGAACCTGATCAACCGTGAAAGAGCTGTTAAGCGCTTTACTTTCGAGAACCAGCTTCTGATTCGTGGCATCCACAGAGCAGAGCACCAGGTTGGGCTGTTCGATCTTGAACTTTAGGGCTCCAAGGATAGAAGCCCAGTTATTTGCAACCACCACAGAGTTTACCGTATCGCCAACCTGCACGGTGCAGACCGTTCCACTTACCGTGACGGTATAACGATAGGCAGGTGTGGTGGCAAGGTCCGGATCAAGCACATCGGCAAACACAATCTCATTGATCTGTTTAGAATCGCTCCCTGCCGGGGTGGGTGTGCTGGTGGTGACGTTTATGGCCGCACCACCGGTGGCATACACGTTGGACTGTTTAACCGTGGTGGCGCCCACCGTTACACCAGTGACGCCGGTTTTTGTGTAAGCTAGCTCAAGTCCGGCAACACCCGCATCAGTGGGGTCATTTATGACAGTATAGGCTGGCGCTCCGTCCTTTTGTCTGAGGGTCACATCATATGCAAAAACGTCAACCGTCTTATCAGCCTCTAATGGTGTTGCCGCATATTCACTCAGAACCAGGGCGGCATCCAGCGTAACCGTGGCGTTTAGTTTCTGTGCACCTGCTGCAACACCAGCTTCAACATAATCAACGGCCATGTTCTTGCCTGATTTTATGACAATGTCATTGCCCGCTTTGTCCACAATCGTCTTTACCTGCAGCACCGTCATGTCATTGCCGGAAGTAATGTCAACCTTGCCGTTGTTGGCCTGTACAGAGGTGACCGTCAGCTTATCAGCCTCATTGATAACGATATCGCCGATAACCGTGGAGAGCGCAGTGATTGTGTCGGTTAAGGTATTAACCTGTATACCGTTCCTGGCCTGGGCGTTCAGGTCTGAAGCAATGAACACGGAACTGCTGTCGCTGGCAATGGTGCCGGCTTTCAGGAGCAGATTTTGCGCGGCAGAAACAATGCCGCCGGTAACAGACAACTGATGGGCCAGCACGTCATACGTCGCCGGACCGCTTTCCACAGCCATGGTTTCGGGATTGTCCAGGGATTTGCTCAACAGTTCGATGGTGATGTTCTGTGCCTTTTCAAATCCGGTCACCCCGCCGATAAAACCGGAAATGGTAAAGTCAGACTGAAGATTGATAGTAATATCCTGCCTGGCACGAACTTCAAAATTGTTGGAGTCAATGCCGAGTGCCTGAATATTGACATATCCGGAAGGGGTGTTGACGGTGGTGTACACACCGTCATTATTGGTATCCACGGCGGTCAGTACGTCCAGAGCACCTCTGGCTATGATCGTTACTTTTCCGATATTTGAAGCTCCATACCCGGCTATGATGTCACCTTTGACAATGACATCTCGGGCTGAGTTAAGCTCCAGATAATCCTTGGCCGTAAGTGAACCGGTTATGGAGATGACATCACCGGTCTCAAGAATAATGCTCTTGGAAGAAAGGTTTGTCTCAGGAATAAGCTTGGTGGTGGTTGAGCCGTTATTGAACTGGAAGAAATCGCCGGCCCGGTATTCGATCAGGTCGGGAGCGTTAAAGAAGCGATACAGATTGAGTACATGGGCCGATTTGAAGGAAACGCCACTGGTGTACACCAGACTGTTACCCGTTGCGGGAGCGGCCGGATTCCAGGCCGTGGGCTTTACCACCTGTACATTAGCAAGATCACTGATCAGTTTAATGCTGTTGCCCTGTACCAGCGATGTGGCACCGACCAGAAGATCATTCTGTGCTTCAAGGGCAACCGTAGTGGAACCGCCTGCGGTTGCCGATGTTGTTACCGTACCGATGGTTAAACCTGTGCTCTTCTCTTTCCATCCGTCAAAATCACGCAGCCAGATATCGCCGGATGCAGTTGTTGCACTGACTATAGTATTGACCGCCACCTCAAGACCGAGGATACCGGTAGCAGCTGACAGAGTGAGTGTATCAGCCACCAGATCAACGGCATCGTCGGTAAAGGTTTCTTCAATTTTACCGGTTGTTGAGGTCAAGCTTATGTCGCCGGAGGAACTGACTGAGACGATGGCATTTCCCAGGGCATCCCTAGCTGATCCAAAGTCGGCGTCACTGGCGGAATAGACTCCGGCAACGATATGCCGTACCCCTATAGTACCTACAGCAGTGACAGTAATGTCATTGGCATTATCATTGGTGGCGAGAATCACCTCTGCCAGATCCACTCCCCCCCCGGCGGTCAGTGTGAAACTGCCATCCACCACCTTCACCGATTCAAGGATAAGATCCTTGGCAGTGGTCTGAGTCACCGTTACATTTCCAGCGGTCTGGGTTTCAATGGAGAGTGAGGAGACATCGGTTCTCAAGGTTAGACCACCGATAACAGCGACGGTCAGCTGATCTGCGGTCAGAACACCACTGGCCTGGGAAATGCTACCCTGGGCAATCAGGGAAATGTCCCCAAGGCCTGCAGTACCCACGTTCACCAGGGTGATACCCGCTGCGGCCGAGGCAACAGAAGGTTTCAGTGCAGAAAGGGAAATATCGTTGCGGTCGGTGAGCCCCAGGGTGTGTACCTTGGTGGCAGTAATATCGCCCAGCGCCTTGATGGTGATTGAACCATCGGTGACCGTCAGATCGACCAGATTTACTGACCGGCTGCTGGAGATCGTCATATTACCGGTATCGGTGACGGCACTATCCAGATTGGCAACGGTTGTAACGGCACTGACCCCGTCAGCGGCATCGGCAATCAGGGTGGTAGCTGTTATAAAACCGTCAGCGTGCTGAATCTTTCCGGCCGTTGCCGCCAGAGTAACCTGATCCGGGGCAGTAATGAGGGCATCATTGGTAAGGACAATGTTACCCCCCACCGTACCGGCGGATACACTGATATCTGCCGTAGCCGCCGTAACTTTAAGATCAAGATAGCTGCCGGATTTGATCCCGCCGTCCTTTACCGTTCCCTGAGCGGCATCTCCGGCAGTTACGGTAACAGCGTTAACGGCAGTGATTGATCCTCCCAGCGTTATGTCACGGGCGGCGGAAATGCTGACGGTATCACCGGCCTCCACAAAGCCGGCCAGGGTTATTTCTTGTCTGGAGGTCAAGGAGATATCGCTGGTTCCGGCGGTAATCGCCTTAACCTGCGAACTGACCGCCAGACTCAGGTTTGTCCCGGCATTCAGGGACACTGCATCCTGTGCCTCAACAGAAGAAAGCATGGTTATGCCTCCGGAACGCACTGACCCTTTTACGGTCATGGTATCGGCAGCAGTGGCAGTCAGAGTGCTGCCCGACACGACACGACCGCTGATGGTGGCATTTTTTCCGGCATCTATGGTTATTCTGCCGCCATGAATGGAGTCACTGCCGTAAGCGCCCAGAGTAGAGGACTTATCCGTGCCCTGCTCCGTCCAGGTCTGGGTTTCAGTGGTAACCACCGGAATAGTATCCCACAGAGTCACATCCTTAAAATTCTCGATCTTAATCGTTTCCGTAGTGGTGGCGTACACCGGCCGGTAGTCATAGACATCCTTTGACTGCGTCACCATCTGGTAACTCAGCTTTACCCTGGTGTCATAGATATCGTGCCACTCGGAAGTCCATTCATAGCTATAATCGTTCTGGGTTTCCTTGATAGTACCGGTATGTTTGTTTCGGCCCCGGAAATGCCAGTACATGGAGTTGTACGACCAGGAGGGCTCATCCTTCCACCCTTCCCACTGATATTGGTCCACTTTTCCGTACAAATCATTAGGTGCCCGATCAGCACCTGCACGGACATAATCCTTCCAGTCAAACGTCCCGAATTTACCACCGCAGCGGGTGTATTCCTGGGAACCATCATCAATCCAGTCGCCCCAATAGGCAAAGGTTGCCGCAGTGATGTTGGCCCGGTCGGTTTTAGTCAGCTGTTTCAGTGATTCGGTATTATTGACCAGTTCAGAAATATAGGTATTGAAGGCAGAGATATTCTGTGTTCTGAGACGGCTGTTGGTCCAGGTTTCTCCGGCCCCGGCCTGGTTGTCCGTGCCGGTTGCCACGGTGTGTGGTTCCCAGTTCCAATTGGGGTCACGCAGCTTCAGCGTATCAACGGTAGTGCGGTCGTCCTGGGATAACACATCAAGGGTATTTGACAGTTCAAACTGCCGTCGCCCGGTTGTCATCTGGTAGTTGACATCCCAGGTGGCTGCGCCGTCATCTGTGATACTGTCAGCACCGGAGAAGCCCTCAACTGCAGACCCAGGCACCGAGAACGTCATATCGCCACCGGGAATAATAGGCAACCAATTGTTAAAAAGTGGAATTGGATCAATATCCGCCTGGGTATAGTAGGACTTCGACTGTTTGTAGGCAACTGTCGCCTGATCACGATAGCGGCCAAGATACTCGCCCAAGGTATGGCCAGCCGCATCCGCAGCCGATATCCAGACACCATCACTGGTGCCGTTCACATTAGTTGCAGCCATGGTGGGATCATCGGCAAGATACTGCGCCTCTCCCTGAGTGATGACATTCAGAATATCCTGATTGGCACCTTCCGGCATCTTGATGTACTTGTCTTTCCAGCCGGCAACTTCAATGCGGTATATTTTTTCAGCATTATTCTTCCAGAGCGGATCAACTTCATTATTGGTAGGTGTGCCGTTAATAGTCTGTTCCAGCTGCACCTTGCCGGTATGACCATTAATACCGTAATCAAACTGATACAGTGCCATGTATCCGGTATTATTAAGCACCGCCTGCTTCTGGGCATCATCCAATGCCTGGAATTCACAATAACCGGGATCCTTGTAATTTCCGGTCACGGCAGTAGCGGTACGGACTGGCAGCGCCTCGTTGCCAGCCTTACTCCAGTCGATCTTGTCGTTAAAGTAATCAACGCCTTCAATCAATACTTCACGGAATTTGGCGCCATCCGGAGCATTGGGGTTGTAGTAGCCGATCTGCTCCAGGGTCACGTCCATACGATAATTTTTATGGCCCACGACCACTTTTTCCGTGCCCACCTGTTCCGTAAGACTGGTGGTGACCCAGCTGACTTCCGGCACCTGAATCGTTCCGGCATACACCTGCTGGTAACCGGTAATCAGTGTCATCTGTCGGGTCTGAGTGGTAATTACCGGTATGACTACCGCCGAAGTGCCACCTCCTGAAGTATCGGCATCGACGTTAACATCGGCACCTGCCTTCAGGTTCACGCTGCCCACTGCGGTAAGCGTACCTTTCAGACTCAAGGTTATAACACCGCCGCTCAGGGTCGTCCGATCAATGACACCGGTCAGAGCAGCCGATGTCCAACTCAGAGCGACACCGGAATTAATATCGATATCGCCATCTGAGGAAATTGCTCCGGTAACCGTTGTTGAGGCAACTGAATTCAGCAGGATGCGCCCGCCGCTTCCGGCCAGGTTCTCGATAACTCCGTCAATGCGGATATTTGTAGAGAAAATATGCAGCAGGCTGTTAGCTCTCAGGATGGCAGCAGAAGGTGGGTTGATCGCGGGATTGGAGTCCGGAGCGAGGTAGACAGTCCCGGTGGCGCTGAGCAACATCGTGGATGCTGCGTTGCGGGCAAAAATTCTGCCCCCTTCAAACACCCCGATATCCCTGGCATGCACGGTCACACTGTCGCCAATATCAACCATACCGGAAACAGTTACAGAACGAGCGCTTGAAGAAATATCAAGTGTTGCGACATTGGGCTTGAGGCTGCCGTCCATCTGTCCCACAACGCCCTGGATATAGACTGAATCAATGGCGGAAAGATGAATTTTGCCACCCACAGCGGTATCCAGAGTTCCACCGGACGTCCTGTTGCCTGACCCGTCAAAAATCACCGGAGTAACCAGTATGCCGATACCGGTGCTGTCACTGCCACCACGCACAGTCAGTTCGTTGGCAGCTTTCACAAACCCGTCAACGTACACCAGAGAATCTGAAGCGATAGAAAGGTCCGAACCGGTGCCTTTTGACTCCATAACGCCGTAAATCTGAATGTCACCGTCAGCAGCGACCTTCAGTAAACCGACGGTGGCTGCTGCAGCATCCACCAACAGAGAACTCTTGTCTGACAGGGTAAATCCTGTGCCGGCAGCATCTTTACCGGCGCTGATGCTTACCACCCCACGAGATGCGATGGTGCCACCAACGCTAACCGTGACATAGGAGGCATTAAGGCCGTAGCCACCAATCGAAACAGCACCATCGGAAACGATGGAAACTTGGCCATTGGTACCGCTCCAGACGTACCCGCTGGTGGCGTCATAGGCGGCTCCGGCACGCAGGGCACCGGCGACGGAAAGAGAGCCGGAGGTTATCTTGATGCTGCTGTCATCAGCTTTACTGAAGACCAGCGCATCGGCAGCCACAACCATCTGCCCGCCGGCATTCAACTCAACCAGACGGTCGGCGGAGAGAGTAACCGCCATGGGATTGGAAGCCGTAGCGGTAAGTCCGGTATCTCCAAGCAGCAGATCTCCGGTTGTGGTCAGAGTAATCCGCTGACCGGTTCCGGCAATCAACCTGGTATTGTATACCCGGATATCATCCCCGGCAGAAACCAGCAGAGAACCGGCAAGAGAGAGATCACCATGGATGTCGACGGTACCGGTGGTGCTTACCAGTATCTCATTGTCATACGCTGCAGCTGTTGCCCTGGTGCTGGAAACAACTCCGGCAATATCGACATTTTTACCGGTCAGGAGTAATTCGCCGGCTGTCTGAATATTACCTGACTCCTTGTTTATCGTGAGCGTGCCTTCGGTAGAGGTAATCTGCAAACGGCGCAGCTGATTGCTCTCCAGGCCGATGGAGCTGTTGATATCCACATCATTCAGGCCGGTGATGCTGATGATGCCGTCGGCATCGAGGGTATTAAAATGGCTGGTTCCATGGGTGTAGATACTCTTCTGGTTAGGCGTCACCGTAGTCCCGGCGGTGATGATGATGTCATCCTGCGCTATGAGGTCGCCACGAAGCTCCAGGGTATCCTTGGAGTTGATGATAATGTCAGCTCCAGCGCCCCGGGCAATAAGATCCCCCTTGATTACCCCGTTATCACCCGGGCTGAGGATGATTCCCCCCTCCAGTGTCTCCAGAGTACCGGTCACATCGAGGTCAAAATCCTGGCTGCCGTCAACCTTGATACCGCTGTACAGATTGATAGCCTTAGCCCCGCGCACCCAGCCGCCGATGTAGATCTGGCCGTTGCGGCCCCCCTCTTTACCGATGTTCACGACAGAACCTGCGGTACCGGCATTTACGGCCACCATGCGGGCAGAAGCGGCATTGGCTGCAGCAAGCTGAGTGAAACCCAGCAGCGCAGCATTACTGGTCCCCGCAGTCATCAGTCGGAAGTCATGCCAGCTGGTGAGCATCAACCGGCCATCGGTCAATCGGGCCTTCAGGTAGGACGAGCCGGTGGCGGGATCATTGCCAAGTTTTGCGTCTATGGCGCTTTGCAGGTCATCCCGCAGCCCGGCCAGTCCGGCATTGTTCATTGTAGAGGCTGCCGTCACCACAATATCATAGGATTTAAAGCCGGTACCGTCATTAAACTCCAGCTTCAGAGTTACATCGCCGGTAATATGACCATCGGCAAACTGACCGAAACCATCGGCAACAATCTCCTGGGTCCAGGCCGGTGCCAGAATTGAAAGATCACCTGCGGCACTCAGATTGATCGTGCTGTTAGTCTGCCAGGTAGCCAGATGCGTGGTTCCCCCCAGAACGATTCCCTGACCGGAGAAGGGGTCGCCGCCAGTGATCGGATCCACGCCGCCACGCAGGTCAATGAGTTTACCGGCATATAGATCACGCCCAAGACGGATCTGCTGTCCGGACTGAATACTGATGGTTGAGTTGCCACCCAGGGTTTCCACAGTGCTCCCCAGATAAAAACCGGTGCTGTCACGATGATCCACAACCTCGCCACCTGCCACCAGCACGCCGTAAACCTCGGCATCCTCAACCGATGAAAGATAGATGCTGCCATCAGCATTGCTTACTGCCACTTTTGCTGATCCCGGCATCCTGATACCGCGATCATCACCGCTGGTACCGCCGGAGAGCCGGATCTCTTCACTGGCCCTGATGACGCTCCCCACCTCGACCATGGTGCCGTTGATGGTACGGGTCATGCCGCCCAGCCAGAGCTGGCCGTCCGAGGCTATATCTATCTTCGATTTTTCCGGATTCCAGGAGAAGGTCTCTGTCTGCAGATTTCCCTGGGCATCAAATGTCTGGGCCACGCTGCCGCCGGAGAGAATCATCCCCATAGCACTGATGTCACCCACGGTATGAACCTTGATCAGACCACCGCTGTTGTCTGAGGTAATGCCGGCAGTCGTGAGTCCGGAGGCCGTTGTCAGCAACAGACCGATGCCATTGTTAGCGGCTCCGGCAGCACCGGCAGTCGTGATACGGATCTCTTTTGCCGCAGCAATACCGGTATCAATGGCCACCTGCTGCCCGGCAGAAATAATTACCGAAGAATCCGGTCCGGCCCAGGTGATGCCATTGGCACCGATGCTTCCCCCGGCCACCACGCGACCATGGATGTCGACGTCCTTGCCCCCCATGACAGTTATGACGCTGCCGGCTTCCTGAGTGTTCAGCGTCGACGTGGAATGCACATACACACTGGTCTCTTTGGCAGTATTTGAAATGGTGCCATCAAGCGCAACCCCGCCCAGCAGGCTGAAATCGTTGGTCACGTTGGCAACGCCTTCGAAATAGCTCCAGCGATCTGACTGAATCGTCAGATCCGAACCGCTCCCGAGGAGGTTGATGTTCCCGCGGATAATAGTGTCATCCTGACTGGCGATCACCATGCTGTTGTTGTCTTTCAGCGAAGTGATGGTACCGTTCAGCAGGAATCCGAAACCGCGTTGTCCCAGCAACTCATAGGATTTCTGAATCTGGACTTCGTCAACGGACCCGTTATTGTCGGAATCCATGGCAGACATAATGTACGTATTGGTGCCATCTGAAATGATCCAGCGGTTGGTCTGAACACCCGAAGTTGCATTCCAGTTCATGGCCGAATTATGATAATCGACCCCTTCAGTGAAATTGGTTACCAACACTTTGTCAGATGCAGCACCAGCTTTGTAATACTCCTTCTGCGCAAATTTTGTGTACCCCAGAGAATTGACAAGCGCATTTTGCTGCGCTGGAGTCATATCGGCAAACGTGGTCCCGCTCTTGGGAACCTCAACAGAACTCCAAGTGATGCTGGCGTTCTGGTAATCAGTCCCCTGAACAAGTGTTGTCAGATACTGTTTGTCCGGTGCTGCGTTAGAATTGAAATAAACCGAACCGGTGTAGAGACGCGTTTTCGTGGAGGTGAGTACAGCCTCCTGCTGCTGCGGCGACAGTTTGTCAAAGGGCGTGCCGTCAGCCGGCTTGGAGACGGTACCCCAGGTAACGGTGCCAACACTGTAGGTGACCGTGGGCGAAAGTGTTTTTGTTGTGGCGTTATAGTAAATGGCACCGACGAACTGAGTGTACCCTTTGGCGGTAAGCACCACGTTACGCTGGGCTACGGTCAGGTCTTCAAAGGCGGCCGTTGCGACAGGTGCCGCCACACCGCCCCAGTCGATATCTTCCAGACGATAGTCAGGCGATGTACTGTTTGCAGCAACGGCGGCAACCAGTCTCTGCCCTGCCGGCGCATCGGCCTTGAACCAGGCACCGTCAGTGTAGACATCATATCCAAGAGCGTGGGCCAGAATCGTCATATCTCCGGTTTTAGCAGGATTACCCCAGTAAATATCGCTACTCAGATAATCAGTCCAGTGACCCTGAACAAAAGTTTTTACCAGCTTTTTACCCGGCGCGGCATTGTAGTTGAAATACCCTTTAGCATCATTGTCATAGGTATATCCGAGAGTTGCAGCAACAACTGATTTCTGCTCCGCCGTCAGACTGTCAAAGCCTGTTCCGTCGGCAGGCTTGCCGGCGCTCCCCCATTGAATCAGGTCATTGTCATAGTCAACCGGTTTCCCTTCTACAAAGCCGGTTTTCACTCTGTTGGTAGCAGCGTTGTAGTACACGGTTCCGTCATAACGGGTGTATCCGGCCAGACTACCCGTAAAACCGCCTTCAACAAAATCGGTGAGCAGCTGTTTATCACCTGCCGCCAAACTGTTGAAATAATATGCTTCAGGATCAGCGGGATTATCCTTGCCCTTGACTGACTTGACCGTGTAGCCAAGGTACTGGGCCACGGCAGCTTTCTGGGCATCAGAGAGAGAAGAGAACGGAGTATAATTTGACACCGCACTGACTGAAGCCAGGCCAAGCGCATAATGGTTGTCGGTCAAGGCCGTGATGATGTCCTGATTTACAAACCCACTGTTAAGTGCGGCAATAACCGCATCCATGGTAGCGGCATCGGTGATTTTAGTGATGGTTTGACCGTTTATGGTATCGAAATAATCCGCATAACCACTCTGGGAACCGCCACCTTTCAGCTCCATGGCTCCGGAGGAGGTGATGGAACCGGACAGTTTCATCTCTCCGCCGGCGGTAATCCAGATACCGGCATTATCTCCAGTTTTCACCGGAACCGGCGTTGTCCCGACCATAGTAAAGCGGGCGCCGGCTGTTACCGCACCGCCCGAATTGATATGGACATAGGTTCCGGCGGTCATGTCAATTTTTGAATTGGACTCTCTGACCGCTACAACCGCCCCTTCCAGCACCGTGAGGCCGGTACCGGCTTTCACTAGCACCGTTGAACCGGTCCCCTTGGCTTCCAGACCGGTGGCAATGATAACGGAATGGGAAGTATCCATAGCGACAACGCTGTTGTTGGCTGTCGTGTAAATAGCACTGCCCATGTCCGCAGTGATACTGTTGGGCTCGGCACCGTATCCGACGAAAACATTCTGGCCGGTGCTGCCATGGACATTCAGATCAATTCTGTCAGTACCAATGATCCAGCCGGTAACCACCAACTGTTCAGTGAGGTCGAACGTGACCGTTTTGGCAGACACGCCGGAGTCTGCAGGACCGAGCTGGTCATGGAAATTGGCTTTGCTGACCCTGGCCAGCCGACCATGGAAGGTAATGCTGTCGCTGGATTGAACATCGCCGACAATGTAGAAGGTATCAGCGGTAATAGTGGCAGCATCGGTAAATTTAGCATTGAAAACCGGCAGCTCAAGCCCCATCTGTCGGTTTTCGATGTCACCGACATACATGACGACGCTGTTATCGGCATTTTCATGACCGATGCGGATTTCGGAGAAGCCGTCCTTCAGGGCATCCAGATCGCGCATGGAAAAGTTCATGAAACCGGTATCGCGCCCTTTGGAGAAATCCTGTCCGTATTTTGAACCGCCGGTGGCACCAAGCATGTACCCCTGATTTACGGTGTTGGCCTTGAGTACAAACTCGCCGTTAGCACTGACCTTGTCCGCGCCGGATGAAAAGTCCACGTCATCAGCGGAAATGGTTATGCTGCCGCTATCCTTAGTGCTCTGGATAACGCCGGAAGCCAGATCAAGAAGTGCTTCATGTCCGACCAGCTGTACATCGATGTTCCCCTGGGCAGCATACAGGCCGCCGTTAGCCCGGTCATCGCTGACAATGTTCAGGCTGTCGGCTTCCCTGACCACGATATCCCCGGCACCGCTGTTGATAACGGTCAGATCCTTCATTTCACCCTGCAGTATGCCGGTGAGTCCGTTGGAGACCAGAGTAAGATGGGCGTTGGGGAACAGCAGCTGTTTCTGCACGTCAATGGAACCACTCGAAACCACCGTGAGACTGGTTGCATCCCAGTTGCCGCCGGCGGCATTCGTGCTGGTCAGCACAGTGGCGGCCGCCAGATCAGTAACGAAAATATCCTCAAGGGAGTTATCGAAATTAATGGTGCGGCCGGCGTACACCAGTTGGTGATCATTCAGCTTCAAAGGTTCGGTCGATGTAATAGTGGGACTGTCCAGACTCCCCAAAATTACCCGGTCAGCTCCGGAACCGCCGTTAATGGTTGAATTGCCTGCACCGACATAGATGAGATCATCACCGCCGGCACCGAAAATGGTGTTGTTACCGCTTCCCATATCAACAATTTCAGACGTATCCCCGCCGACAAACCTGTCGTCTCCGATACCACCATAGAAGTGGACACCGCTCTGGGCACCGCCACTGATTGTATCGTCACCTTCATCACCATAAATAACACTGCTTGCAGAGCCGCCGGCAACAACGAAGATGTCGTTCCCTTCTCCACCATGGAACTCCAGTTCTTTGGTTACGGACCTGTCTACCAGTATAGAGTCGTTACCGCTGCCGCCAGTGGCGACAATATTTTTGATGCCGGAAATGGTCTGGGTCTGCCCCATGGCGGAAACCACGACATCGCCATTAGCATTCTGGCTGATCTGATAGGTCTCATTGGTGGTTTTGTCATACATGGAATCGCCATAACGACCGGGGGCATCTCCCATATTCAGATAGAGCACATCACCAACCGTATGGGTAATGATCGGGTCGGGGCCAAGCCGCCACAGGTAGGAACCGGAGGCGCTGATGCCGCAGATGGTAACGCTGGCGGCCAGATAGGCTGTAGCCGGAGTCAGGGAGATCTTCGCCGAGAATCCGGCCAGAGTTTCGTGAATCTCGAACAGACCAAGATCCAGGTTAATGCTCAGGGAACCATGAACGCCAAGTGTGAACTCTGCCGGAGAGTTGCTGACAATCAGATCGACTCCGGCATCAAGCTCCAGAATGACCATGTTGATATTCAGACCGGCATGCGCCTCGATACGGAAATCTCCGTTAGAGCGGATATAACTGTTTTCAAGTTTGAGCGTGAGTACATGGAAGAAATCCAGAGAGACATTATTCAGCTCCAGGGAGAGGACGCCGTCCTTGATATTAATTCCGGCATCGACTGTACCGCTCAGAGCCAGCAGCTGAAGCTCACCTTTGATCCGCAGATCAAAGGTGGTGTTGGCTGCCACCCCGGCATGTTCCGTGGTCTTACTGGTATTGATCTTGAGAGCGGCAGAACCGGAAATACTGATGGGATCAAATCCGAATTTCATCTCCAGAGTGGCACTGAGTGCGAAAACTGCCTGATCATTCTCGGTGAGTATGGCTATACCACCGCCTATCTTGTAACTCCCGAAGGCTCCCAGTTTCAGACTCATATCCAGAGCAGCTTCAAAGCCGGCTGAAGAAATTTCAAGGGATATGGATCCCTTCATTTCGGCAACGCCCTCAACAAGAACAATGGCTGCCGAACCGGCAATGTGTAACGACTGCTTTTTGACCACCGTCTTGTCAAAGCCGGTAGGTGAACCATCAGCATCAAAGACCAGGGACTTTACGGACTGATCTGAATCAGTCGTATTAATCTGCAGCAGGAAATTACCTTTGAGCACGATACCCGCATCAATCAGTTTCGAGGAGTTGACCGGATCACCCACCTGCAGACTTCCATACAGCCCGCCACTGGTAAAGCCGAGTGTGCCGACCACGCCCAGAGGCTCCAGCATCGGCATATCGAGGATGGCACCCACACTCATTTCCACCCTGGTATCACTAATCAGAACATTGAATTCGCCGGTGAGCTTCATGATGCTCATGAGCTCCAGATTTCCTTTGCCGCTCAACTGAATATAGAAATTGCTCGGTTCGGTTTGGCCCGGCGGAATCACCGGCACCGTAATTGTGGCGTAGCCGACCTTCTGTCTGAACTCTTCAGGCACACTGTAGACAAGATCCTGGCCAAGTGTGTTCATGATCAGTTCGAGTTCAACGTTCATCGTCATGATCGGGCCGAGATCCAGCCCGGCATCCAGCTTGATTCGTGTGGCAATACCGCCGGAACGGATGGCCAGCAGCCCCATGGCATGCGAGGTCAGTACCGGATTTGATACGCTGCCGATTCTGGCGGTAACATCGGCAAAGACCGTTAATCCTTGATCGTCGACCTGAAAATCAACTACTCCCTTCAGGTTGACCAGATGAAACAGATCCAACTCCGCAGACCCCTTAACCTTGAGGATGCGCTGGTTCAGATCGAGCTTGATGTTGACTTCCGCGCCGGTACCGGGGTCCTTCTTGCCGGTCACAATCTCGTAAATACCGCCGTTTTTACCCGACTTTGAAAAGTCCACCACCTTATCGCTGCCGACAGACTGGTTCAGATCCAGCGCCAGCTTTTCTGCTGTCAGGGTGACGCCGTCAATTCCTACCAAGCCCGCTTTGGCAAGATCAACCGTTGCGCCGGTATAGACTACCTGAGATGCGCCAAGATCTGCTGAACGCATTACAACCAGTCCGATATCCAGCTTTTCAATGGCAAGACCGACTGCAGAGCTGTCGTGAGTATCCTTTGAATCAATGCGGCCATCTTTGTTGGAGTCCTGGAAATATCCGCCGACACCGACAAAACCGTTCACATCAACCGCACCAAGAGCCAGCGACATGACAGAGGTCTTCGTCCCGTCAGTAAGCGTAACTTCTTCGCTCCCCCGCTTCGTGAAAGCCATGGATCCGCTGACCTGAAGGATTCCGGCAATATTCCCCTGCATATACCCGATTTTTGCCTGAATGATCTCCTCAGAAAAATCCATGCTTATCGTCTTGTCGCTGCCATCGGGGTTCCTGGCACCGGTCGGTACAGCAAGGAGCCCGCCCCCCAGAGCACTGGTATAGTCAATATACGGCATCCGCATGGCGAGCAGTGCCACAGGTGGCAAGCCCTTGATTGTAGCGGTATTGATATTGATACTGATATCTTCGACGTTAAGATCGAGAACAGAGCCGAAACCGACCAGACTTGCCGAGCCGATGGTCGCCTTGGTAGAGATAAATGTTACCGGAGAATTACTTCCGATCAGGGACGGTGTCATCATTGCCAAGGCAAAATCAACATTTTTAATACTGAGCCCCACGGCACCATCGTTGATGTCACCGGCAGCGGAAAGTTGACCGTTGACACCGGCAAAACCATTGACATCCAAAGCACCAAGAGTGACGGCATCCATGCTGATCGGCAGCGGCAGATCCCCGGCAACGGCCGGGAGTCCCAGTGCTGAGGTGATAATCGTACCGGCATCACCCAGATGAACGGCAGCGTTATATTTCGTCCCCTTGGAAAAAGCAAAGGAACCGTTCAGGGAGAGGAACCCTGCCACATTGATGTTGGCCATCCCGATCTTGGCAACAGTCAAGGGATCCTGAAAATCGATAGAAACCGGCGTACCGCCCGTCGGCACCTGGTACCCTTCGGGACTGGCACCGTTGGCCGGGAAACTCTGCTTGAAGTCGACCCAGGTTTTGAAGGTAGAACCTGCGGTACTGTTGTACTCAAAGGTGACATCCTTGAAAGAGGCCTGAAGCAGGTCGCCAAAACCGGTTACCCCCACCTCATCGGCATGGGCTTTCAGCGCCATGAATTTACGTTTGGACACCTGGCTCTTTTCAGCGAACAGCACAAAACCGACGTCAATATTGTTGGCGAACAGCCCCATGGCATAATCGCTGTTGCGACTGTCACCTTCGCCATAGAACGGTCCGCCGAGACCGGCGAAAATATCCACATTGCTGGCTCCCACAGCAAAGTAATTGGTATCTATGGTGCCGTCACTGAATGGATTGGGAATCGGGTCATTGGTGCCGAGTGTAACGTTCTTTATGCCGGCCTTAAACGCGAAATTGCCGGAGATATACAGGAAATGATCCAGGGAGATCAGGGCGTTCTGCAGCTCTATCTGCACCGTGGCTCCCTGACTGCCGTCCAGGTTCATGACATAGCTGCCGCTGCCGCCGATGGAACCGATACCTCCGATACCCAGACCAACGGGAACAGTAAGATTCTTGGCCTTATAATCAATGACGGTATCGTTAAGCTTGTTGCCGCTGTCCAGGGCAACATTCATAGCAAACTTGATCTTGTCCGCCTTCAGCTCAAAAAGCGGCATTCCCACAAAACCGAAATAGTCGCTTTCACCCTGCAGGGTGAAATATTTGTCGCCGGTGGCACTGACCGCCAGTACTGCACCGATAGAAAGATTCTGCACCTTGAAGCCGATTTCGCCTGAACTGCCCTCGTTGAAACCGGCAAACAGGTTGATGTCAGTAAACGCAGCAGAGAAGTAGGTGACATTCGTAGTACTGCCGTCGCTTAAAATCAGGCTCTTGGTCTTCACGGTAAAATCAAAAGCATCCTTGTATTTAACCAGCCCGAACGCCTCAAAATCAAACTCTCCCGAAAGGTTAATGAAACTCACCGGGCCGTACTTAGAAAGCTTCTGTAAATCAATCCCCTGTTCAACCAACTGTGCCGTTGTCATCCCGCCGATACTGAAAGATGGTGTTTTGGCAAAATCGATCGTCAGGTCATCATATGAAGAAAAATTAATGCCAAGACTGAGATTCGGCGTCGAGAGGTTCAAGAGGTCACCCAGACCGGTGAAACCCGCTAAACCGGCTTTGGCGCTCATGGCGGTCCATTGGCGTTTGGCGTCGGCCTTGTCGGACATCATCAGGAAGGCAAAATTCAGATCCTGAATTTCGAACCCGAAATCGCCCACACCGGCAAAAGCGTTTACATGCGTTCCGGACAAAGCCAGCATGTCAACTGTGGTTGTGGTGCTATCGGAAAGAGTTACGTCCCTGGAAGATTTTTCGAAGAAGAAATCCCCCGATGTCTTGACAAAACTGAACAGATTTACATCAAGGGAACCGGAAGCACGCAGCATCTCCCCTTTCATATCCAGCGTAACGATGGTTGAACCGGCACCGGTTGAAACCAGACCGCCCACACCTTCTTTAATGGCAAGGGAATTGGTTGAAAAATCTATAGAGCTGCCATCTTTAGAGGCACTGTTTATGGCAATATCAAGGTTGCTGGCCGCAATATTGAACATATCCGGCCCCACAAAACCGACCTTATCTGCCGATGCCTTGCCGGCATACCAGACCTGACCGGTGTGCAGAATATCAACGCTGGCAAAAATGGCAATTCCCACATTGGCATTCGAAACCTGGAAACCAAAGGCATCGGCTGTGCCGCCGTTAATACCGGCAAAAGCATCAATGCCCCCCTGGCCAAACATCAGCATCCCCACCATGACCCGTTCACCGGTATTCAGGGTTACAGTTTCAAATGTCTGCTCTATGGACAGGTGCTGATTCAGTTCGAAGAAATCAAAGAGCCCCAGGGTGAAATCACCTATGAGTGCCGCATAGCTTTTCGAGGTTTTCTTGAGATCAAATGTCAGGCCGGTAGCGGATCCGGCAGGCTTGACGGTCACCGGACTGCTGGTAAAATCCACCAGTGAATTATCTATAGCACTACGGTTGATGGCGACATACAGGTTGCTGCCGCTGATCTTGATTTCATCGATACCCACCATACCGATAGATTCGGCAGTGGCTTTCATGGCGCTCCAGGTACGGGCGGAAGCTGCGGCGACACCGCTTTCAACCATGGTTAACAGAGCAAAATTGACGTTATCGAGCTTAAACCCTTTTTCGGAACTGCTGCCGCCGTTGATTCCGACAAAGGCACTGACATTAAGAGCGCCGATGCTCAGAGTATCAACCCCGACAGACCCGCCGGTATTCAGGGTAACTGTCTCGTGGCCCCGTTCAAACAACAAAGTTGCATCGGCATAGAAGAAATCAAAGGCCTTCAGTTTGACCGCACCGGACGCAGCTATCGAGCCGCCGGTAACGCCAGCCATGTTCAGAATGGCCGTATCTGCACGCCCAATGGTCACGCCCAGATCGTTCTTTGTTTTGACAAAATCCACTGTCGATTTATCAGCGGCCGCCAGATTGATAGCCACATCCAGATTGTTACCTTCAACCGTAATGCCCGGCAAGCCGGTAAAGGCCAACTGATCGCCACTCCCCTGCAAAGCTGTCCAACTGCGGTTGCCCCCCTTTTCCTTAAACAGCGCCAGCTGGAAATCCACATTTTTAATAGTAAGACCAACCGCCCCGACACCCACAAAAGCGTTAAGCCCGCCTGCGCCAAAGGCGAACATATCGGTATTGACACTACCGCCGCTGCTGATGGCAACCCTGCGGGTAGCCATTTCCAGAGTAAAAAGGCCGCTGACATCAAAAAAGCCGCCAACCTTCAGGTCAAAAATGGCACTGGCCTTCAGGAAGTCACCGTCAGCCCCTTTCATGTCCAGGATAACGCCGGAGGTTGACCCGAAGGTTGTGCCCAACACCGTGGTGGTTTTGACAAAATCCACCACCGACCCGTCTGCCGCAGCCCGGTTCATGGCAATATCCACCGCATTGGCAGAAATGGTCAGGGAATCCCCGAATCCGACGATCCCCACGGAACCGGCATGGGCCTTCAAGGCAGACCAGCTTTGCAGGCCGGCTTTATCATTCAGAAGTGCCAGAGAGAAATCCACCGCTGTAAGCTTCAAACCGGCTTCATCAGCAGTGCCGCCGTTTACCCCCACAAACGCATTGAGACCAGCTCCATAGAGCGAAATTACATTGAGGTTCTTCCGGGTAGAGGTAGATCCTTTGACAAGATAGACATCTGAAGTGGATTTTTCAAAACCGACAACGCCGTCCAGCATGACATAATCGCCGATATTGATCGTCACATCGGCCTCAACCTTGATCAGTTCGCCTCTGGAGGCAGCGAGATCAAAGATCACATGAACAGCCTGGCCGGAGGCGTTAACCCCGGTAATGACATCAATTGCACTGCCTGTATCCTTCATTTTTTTGAAGTCCACCACCGTACCGTCTGCAGCGGCTTTACTGACCAGTATATCCGCCTGATTAATGCCCAGAGTAATGCCCGGTATACCCACCACTTCGGCAGAACCGATGGTAGAATCCACAGCAATCCAACGCCTGCCGTCCAATGCAGAGAACGTCACCAATGCCAGATCAACATTTTTGAACCGCAACCCGAAATCGTCACTACCATCCAAGGCGCTGCCGGCATACCCTAAAATGGCGTCCACACCCGTCATGCCAAAGGCCAAAGCCGTTGTATTTACAGTGCTGCCATTGGACAGGGTAATACTCCGCTTTGACTGTTCAAAAGCAAAGCCACCGTTCACGGTTACCAGATTGAACAGATCTATCTCGGTATGGCCATAGACCTGGAGGTAATCGCCCCTTTTGCCGTCAATGCCAAAAGCAACGGTTTTGGTCTCACCGGCAGCATTGACACCGGTGGTCGCTACATAACCATTTCCGGCTGCCTGCATCGCCTTGAAGTCAACAACGGTGTTGTCTGTCGCTTTCTTGTTCATCACCACATGGGTGTTATCTACTGAAAGCGTAACATCCGGGATACCTTCAAAAGCGGCATAACCAATCACGGAATCTATTGCTGTCCATTTGCGTCCGGCACCGCTCTTTTCTTTGAACGTGGTCAGAGAAAAATCAACATTCGTGAATTTAAGACCGATATCATCAGTAGGGTCGGCGACATCACCAGGATAACCGGCAAAAGCGCTGACATCGGCCATGCCGAACATCAGCATATTTGTATCAGTGGTAGTGCCATTAGACAGAGTGACAACCTTGGTTGATCTCTCAAAACCAAAACCGCCATCCACTGAGACAAAACCGGCAATGTTGATGGTCGTATGGCCATAGACCTGCAACAGATCACCTTTCTTGCCATCCGAGGTAAAACTGACGGTCTGTGTCTGACCCAGTGCATTCACTCCAGTGGTTACTGTGACGACAGTACCGGCCACCTGCATTGCCTTGAAATCGATGACCGTATTGTCGCTGGCCTTTTTGTTCATAATAATATGAGTATTATCCACCGCCAGCGTTACATCAGGGATACCCTCAAATGCTGCGTAACCGATGGTAGAATCCACTGCGGTCCACTTACGGCCATTTTGTTTGTCTTTAAAAGTAGCAAGGGCAAAGTTTACATTATTGAACTTGAGGCCGATATCGTCACTGCCATCAACCGCAGCACCTTTGACACCGGCAAAGGCGTTGACATCAGCCATGCCGAACATAGTCATGCTGGTGGCAACTGTGGTGCCATTGGAAAGAGTTACCGTTCTGGTGGACTTCTCATACCCAAAACCACCCTCCACAGCCACAAAGTCAAACAGGTTGACGGTTGCGTGACCATAGACCTGCAACAGATCACCCTTCTTGCCATCAACACTGAAAGCAACCGTCTGGGTCTCACCCAGTAAATTGACGCCTGTGGTTGCCTCAAAGGCATCGCCAGCACTCTGCATCGCTTTGAAATCAACTACCGTAATGTCCTTCGCCTTCTTGTTCATGATGATATGCGTGTTATCCACGGCCAATGTCACGCCCGGAATACCCACAAACGCCACGCCGCCAATGGTCGAATCAACGGCGGTCCACGTGCGTTTTGCGCCGGCAGTTTCCTTGAATGTTGCCAGTGCAAAATCGACATTGGTGAACTTCAGACCGATGTCATCGCTGCCGTCAACCGCGTCGCCCTTGACACCGGCAAAAGCGTTTACATCAGCCATGCCGAACATTGTGACGCTGGTGACGGCTGTCAGACCATTTGAAAGAGTAATCGTCCGGCTCGATTTTTCATAACCGAAGCCACCTTCGACCGACACAAAATCAAACAGGTTTACAGTGGCGTGACCATAGACCTGTACCAGGTCACCCTTCGTACCATCAATGCCAAACGTAAGCGATTTTGTGTCACCGGCAGCATTGACCCCAGCGACAAAGGACAGAGCAGAGCCGGTTGTCGTCATGGATTTAAAATCAACAACACTGTTATCAGCTGCTTTCTTGTTTATGATGATATGGGTATTGTCCACGCCAAGCGTAACATCAGGAATCCCTACAAAAGCGGCGGAGCCGATTGTGGAGTCAACGGCAGTCCATTTCCGTTTCGCCCCCCCCTGCTCTTTCAGAAGCGCCAACCCTAAATCGACATTGCTGAATTGCAGTCCGATATCTTCGCTGCCGTCAACAGCATCACCCTTGAGACCGGCAAATGCGTTGACACCAGCCATGCCGAGCAGCAACGCATCAACTGCAACCTGAGTATGTGTCGCATCATTCAAGGTCACAATTTTAGTAGATTTCTCGAAACCGAAACCACCTTCAACCGTTACAAAATCAAATATATTCAGATTGAGATGACCGTAGGCTCTCAACATTTCACCTTTCGAGCCGTCTATAGCAAGCGTGATGGTTGTACCAGGTCCGGCCAGAAGTGCCAGGTTGCTGCCGCCTGTTGCGGTGTCGTAGTTGACAACGACGGTGCCGGCGGCTACGGCCGGGATGATGGTGGTCGTGCCGGACTGGATGCTGCTGAGTTCGATCAGGGCTGCTTTGGGGGTAATGGCTACGCTCAGGTCGCTTACGTTGATTCCGGCAAGTACGCCGCCGAAGCTGATCAGGAGTTCTTTGGCAGTGGCACTTTCGACGGTGACGCTGGCACCGGAAAGGGGGGCAAAGGCGCTGGTCAGTGCTGCCTGGATTTCGCTTTTACCGGAGCCAAGGTTTAAGGCGGTTGTGCTGTAGGTGGTTCCGTTGTGCGTCAGGGCAAGGGTATAGCTCCCTTCGCTGGCGGATGTGGTGATGGTTATTTTCTGCTCTTCGGCTACTGCGACTGCGCCTTGTTGTTCGTTGTACGGGGTGACGTAGGCGTTGATGAGACCGCTTGAGTTGGTGGAGATGTCGGCGATGTTCTGACCGCTCAGGGTCCCGCTAAAGCTGATGAGGTAGTTTTTCTGAGTGGCGCTGGAACTGGCAGCGTCAAGGGTGACGCTGATGTCACTGCCTGCTACTCCGTAGAGTGCGGCTATGGCGGTTTTGATGTTGGCCGTCAGGGTGACGGTGTCGCTTGAGTAGGCAACGGTTTGTGTGGTTTTGCCGGAGGTGCCTATGCTGAAGCTGCCGCTGGCAGCGGGGTCGTCTATGTTCTGGGTGACGGTCAGAAGGTTTATGTCGCTACCGGCAAGGCCGCCGCTAAAGGTGATGGTGTAGCTGCCGTTTGTGCCGCTTACGCTGACGCTGCCGTTGCTGCCGAGGGCGCTGTTAAGGGCGCTCGCGATGGCGGCCGCGTTGGCGCTCACGTTGATGGCGGTCGTGCTGTAGCTGCTGCTCCCTGTCTTGAGGCTGAGGGTGTAGCTGCCGGTGCCGCCGTCGGGATTCAGGATGGTCAGGCTTTGTTGTTCGTTTACTGCTGCCGCTCCCTGCTGGACGGAGCCGAATACGAAGGCGCCGCTGGTGTAACGGAAGGTTTTGTCAGGGACGTTCTGAAGGTCGTAGCTGCCTTTGAATTTTATGATGTAGCGGTCGCCGCCGGCGTAGCTGTTGTCGTGGGTGACGACGACGAGGCCACCGGCCTGGTGCTGGTCAAGCATGGCCTGGAAGGCGCTGGTGAGTTCGTTTATGTTTTTGGTGATGTAGTTGGCGGTGCGGCTGCCGTAGTGATGACCGGTGACTGCGGTGCCAAGACCGTCTGAGGACCAGAATACTTTGAAGTCGCCGTCAACAACCGGCTGGGTGAAGATGACGTCGCTGGTTTCGGTGAGTCCGGCATACCCTTTGACGATTTCTGCGGGGGTGATCAGGACTTGGGCTTTGGTCTGGCTGGTGGTGGTTATGGTGAGCTGTTTGATTTCGTTGATGCCGGTTTTGGCGTCGATGAGGGTGCTGACGGCAACGTTGGCGGTGGGGGCGCTGCTGGTGATGGTCAGGCCGCTGATGTCGGTGCCGGCAAGGGCGCCGATGAATTCAATGGTGTAGCCGCCGGTTCTGGAGCCGGTGACGGTGACGTTGCCAACGCCGATGCCGGTCAGGGCTTCGAGTTTGGTTTTGATTTTTGTGGCAAGGACGGCGTCGCTTTCGCTGCCGTCTATGGTGACGCTCTGGCTGCTGCTGTTGTAGCTGAGGTCGAGTCCGCCAATCATGCGGGCATCAAGGGTCAGCTGCATGATGGTGTTGGTTTTAATGGTTCGGGCGGCCTGGGCGGCGGTTTTAAAGCCTTTGTTGATGGCGACGTTCAGACTGTCGGCTTCGATTATGAGGCCGTCTATGCCGCTGAAGGCGACGCTGCCGGCTGTGGCTTGTAAGGTGGTAAATTTGCGGGTCTTGTCGGCTTTGTCGCTCATCAGGGCCAGGGCAAAGTCTACCTGACCAAGGGAAAGACCGAGTTGGTCGGGGCTCCCGCCGTTTATGCCGGCAAAGGCGGATACGCCGACGGCACCTATGCCGAGGTAGTCGACGTCGATGCTTTCACCGGTGGTGAGGGTTACGGCTTTTATGCTCTTTTCAAGGCCGAAGCTCCCCTTTACGCTGAAGAAGTCAAAGAGGTTGATGTCGAGGACGCCGCTGGCTCGGAGCAGTTCCCCCTGATGTCCGTCAAGGGTCATGGTGTGACTGAGCCCGGGACCGGTCAGGACGGTCAGGGGGCTGCTGTAGTCAAGGATTTTTGTGGTGCCTTTGGCGAAGCGGTTGATCTCTATGTTCAGGTCGCTGGCGCTTACGGTGAGGCCGTCTATGCCGATGAAGGAGACGCTACCGGCGCTGGCTTCGAGGCTGGTCCATTTGTTTTTCTTTTTGCCGGCTTCTTTTTTCTGCTCGGAGGCAAGCACAAGGGCGAAGTCGACGCCGCTGAGACTGAGGCCAAGGGCGTCGGCGCTGCCGCCGTTCATGCCGGCAAAGGCGCTGATGTTGCTGCCGCCGATGGTCAGGAGGTCGACTGCGGTGGGGGTGATGGTGTCGTCGGCGGCGCTGGCGGTACCTTTGGTGTCGAGTATGTTTAAGGTGGCGGTTTTCTTTTCAAAGGCAAAGCTGCCGTCTACGCTGAAGAAGTTGAAGAGGTTTAAGTGAAGGGTGCCGCTGGCGCGAAGGAGTTCGCCTTCGCCTCCGTCCATGTCAAGGGTCATGCTGCTCGCGGGACCGGTGACAACTTCAAGGCTCTGGGCTTTGTAGTCTATGACGGTTTTGCTGCCGTCTAAGGCTTTGCCGGACTGGTTGATGTCGACGCTTATGCTGTCGGCGGATATGGTGAGGCCGTCTATGCCGATAAAGCCAACGCTGCCGCTGGTGGCTTTAAGGCTGGTCCAGTGACGTTTGGTGTATAAGGCGTCGCTGGCAAGGACGAGCGCAAAGTCGGTCTCGGCAAGGCTCAGACCAAGGGCATCGGCACTGCCGCCGTTAAGACCGGCAAAGGCGTTGACTCCATGACCGCCAAGGGTTAACAGGTTGACGTCTACCTGGCTGCCGTCACTTATCGTGAGCGTGTCTACGCTCTTTTTAAGGGCAAAGCCGCCGCTGACGCTGAAGAAGTTGAAGATGTTGATGTTCAGGTTCCCGCTCGCTTCAAGAAGCTCACCACGGCTCCCGTCTATAGCAAGCGTGATGGTTGTACCAGTGGCCACAGATATTGTGAGATTTTTGGCTGCATAGTTGACCAGCGATGCATCGATGGCAGCCCGGTTAATGGTGACAGCCATACTGTCCGCTTCAACAGTCAACCCATCCACACCGGAGAATGAAGCACTGCCGGCGTCAGCACGCATGGTGCTCCATTTACGAAGCTTGTTGCTGCTGTCAGTCATCATCGCAAGGCCGAAACTCAGATCACCAAGATTCAGCCCCAACGCTTCGGCAGAGCCACCGTTAGTCCCGGCAAAGGCGTTGACATGCTCTGCCCCCATGGTCAGCATATCTACCGTTACATCACTGTCAAGACCGGTTAAACTGTTACGCACCTTAACTACGTCAATTTTTTTCTCGAATGAAAAACCGCCGTTTACGGCAAAGAAATCATAAAGCTTCACATCAAGATTGCCGCTGGCTCTCAATAACTGACCATTATCAGCGTTGAAATCCATGGTCACGGTCTGGCCCGGTCCAACCGTGACAACATACGGTGTCACGGAAAAATCCAGCAGAGAGCTGTCTTTACCGGCAGCCTGATTAATTTCAACATTTAAGGCGGAACCAGACAGCGTGATGCCGTCGAGCCCCACAAAGGCAACGCTGTCAGCCCCGGCTTTAAGCGAACTCCAGGAACGTTTTTTATCCGTCTTGTCCTGCGCCAGTAGCAGGGCAAAGTTGGCTCCAGACAGTGTGAGCCCCAGCTCTTCGGCGCTTCCCCCGTTCATGCCGGCAAAAGCGCTGACGCCGGCTCCGCCAAGCATAAGCACGTCAACGGTAACATCGGTCGTCACGCCAAGAGCATCTTGTACCTTCAAGGTATCCGACTTTTTCTCAAAGGCAAATGAACCGTTGGCGGCAAAGAAGTTGAAGAGATTCAGAGTCAGATTACCGCTGGCCTTGAGCATCTGACCGTCAGCCCCGGCCATGCTCATGATCAGACCGGTGGAAGAACTCGTGGGCACAATCAGAGATGACGCGTGGTAATCGATAACCGAGTTGTCTTTGGAGCTTTTGAGGTTTACCTCCACAGACAGGCTGTCAGCTGAAGCAATAACGCCCGTAACACCGGTAAACACCACACTGCCGGCATTGGCCTGCAGAGAAGTCCATTTACGTTTCCTGTCCAGCGAGTCCTTGGCAAGCACCAGACCGAATTCAACATCCGACAAGGCAAGTCCAACGGCATCAGCAGTGCCCCCCCCCAAGCCGGCAAAAGCAGAAAGCCCCGTGCCTCCTACCGTAAGCAGCTTGACTTCAACCTGTGCTCCGCTGTCAAGGGTAATGGCAGAGACTTCCTTTTTAAAAGACAATGAACCGCTGACATTGAAAAAACCGGCTACACCGATAGTGAACGTACCGCCGGCATGGATTAATGCGCCGCTGAAATCCATATCAATGTGTGTCGCCACGCCGGTAGCGACGGCAAGGGTAACACCGGTTGCGGCACTGAAATCAATGGTACTGCCGTCTTTGGCTTTAAGGTTCAGGGCAACCGAGAGGTTGCTGCCGAAAAGGGTAATGTCATCAAGCCCCAGCAGGCTCACCCCGGCTGCATCACCTTTCACCGCTGTCCATCGACGTGTCGTATCTGCCGTATCCTTGATTATGGCAAGGGCAAAGTTAGTACCACTTAAAGACAGACCCATGTCATCGCCGGTACCGTAATCAATACCGGCAAAAACATTCAGATTGTCAGCGCCAAGCGTCAGGACATCAGCTGCGACATCGGTACCGGTAGAATCTTTTAGAGTTGTGGTGGAATTATGGAAGGCGAAATCCCCGGAGAGATTGAAGAAATCACCGACAGTCACCGCAGCGCCGCTCACCCGTACTTCCTGGATTCCTGTGGAGTTCACCAGTTCATCACTGAAGGTGAAGCTGCTCGTACCAACCGAAAGTGTTTTGTTGGCAGCAGTCAGGCTGTTCGCCTGGTCTTTCCAGAAAATTGATGAACTGGTAGCGGAAATAGTGATCTCACTGCCGAGATTGGCTGCAAAGCCACCGGAAAGCTGCAGCGCCGTGCCATCGATCTTACTGGTAATCAAACCGATAGCCGCATCAGTGACGCCGACGTTCATATCAGCAGCACCAAAAAAAGCGTTCAGGTGGGATCCGACCATAGCCAGACGTGTTCCATCCGACGAAAACATGAAATCGCCACTCACCGCAACCGTCGAAGCAAGGGAAAAACTGAAAGCAGTGGCAGCAACATCGAAATATTCCCCTCTGCTGCCGTCACTATCAAAGGTGGCGATTGTGCCGCTTCCATCGGTTATATTCAGTGGCGAAGAAGAAAGATTGGCAACCGTTGTATTGCCGGCACCGAGGCCTTGGCTGATATCAAAACTTATGGAACCTGCCCCCACGGAAAGCGGCCCAAGATTGACAAAAGAAGCGTTGCCATTGACACCAATGGAACCGTTGGTCAGCAGCCAGCTACGGGTATCCAACAGATCAACGGGAGTAAATAGGGCCGCGCCGAAATCCACATCAGAGAAATTGATCCCGGTACCGTCTGATGGGCTCCCAAAAAGGGCGTTCAGGTCGTGACCGCCCACGGCAATAGAGGTAGTACTGACCGTTGTGTTATCACTCAGGGTCAGGTTGTTCGGGATCGTATTTTCCACAAACGTGAAAGAGCCACCCAGTTTGAAGGCATTTCCCAGGTCGATATTGCCGGAGAGTGTAACTGATGTAGGTGCGCTGCTGGTCAGGTAACTGGTATTAAGCAGCATCCCCAGACTGTTATTCTGCGCGGAACCCAGAGCATCGCTGACAAAAGAAAAATCATTCCCCTGAATAATCTCCCGGGTTACCAGCTGAATTTTGTTGGAGGTCTGTACCAGTTCAAAATAATAGTCAGAGTTAAAACCGTACAATCCGGTCAGGTTGGTGAATATTCCGGTGGAACTGCCAAAAGTAATGATGTCGAAGGTGTCACCGACCGTCGGTTTGTAGCCATTCAACAGAGAGACCTGGAGAGATCCTCCAAAATTTGCTCCTCCGGTTACGTCGAGCCAGTCATAATCAGTACCGGCAGTCGTTTTGCCCTGCAATTCAATCAAAAGCGTTCCACCGGCAGTCTGGGTAAAGGTGGATACCGTGTCATGCCCCGGAGAGTTGCCCGGTGCAACAATGCCGTCATTAACAAGATTGATATTTGCCGTGCCGCTACCTTTCAGGATGGAATCGCTGGCAACAGTGAAGGTGATATCCAAGAGACCGCCAGAGGCAGCAATCGTATTGATATCGATAACTTTTGGAGGTGTTACCGAAGCATTCGAGGGCTGTTGCTGTGCCTGAGGCTGCGGCACAGACTGCAGCACAATAGCCGTACTGGACTGCTGCGAGGCATTGAGAAAGGCGTCCTGCAAAGCGGAAACCCCAAGAGGATCTGCCGTGAGGAGAATGCGTGGTTCCAGCTTCTCAAAACGAAACCGGTTGCGTTTTTTCAGCTCTGACTTTGATTCAGAGCTTCGCCCTTTAGACCTTCTGAGTGCTCGCAATATGCTGCTCATGGCATTCTCTCCCAGGTACAGTTTTGCTCGATGGTAAGGAAGTGTACCCTCTGGTCTGCCAGTGTGCAGCCCAGAGGGTACGTGTGTTATTCCTGATCTTTGAAATGCTCGCCGAGTTCAGAAGCGCTGATAGCTTTTTTCTCTTTGAAATTAAGCAGACGCTCTATCTGGGAGAGAGAGCTGAGGTGTGAATAGACAACCGGGATATGTTTGTTGTTTCGCATCTCCAGAAAGGTTTCATCGGACAGGGAGTTGAGGCGTTCTTCGTTGACGATGTAGGCGCCGGTTATGTTGCGCATTTCATTGCCAATCCGGACCTTCATGTTCAGGGGGGTAAACATATTCTTTTCCGCCAGGTATTTGCAAAAGTTCTCGGTGAAGGCATCCATCTGCTGCAGTTCGCTCAAATACTGCTTTACTCGCTCCATCAGTTCAGCCGGATTCCCTTCAGGTGTAAACAGCGGCTGCCCTTCTTTCTTGTTTACCAGGTCACTCCCCTCATCGATGCAGACAAGAAACCGCCCCTCTTCTTCTGTCTTTGCAAGGGCAAAAGGGTACCTACGGATAATTGCCGGAATGTATGACGCCTGCCATTTATCTTCCTGCACAAACAGGTTTTCTCCCTCCTCAAGTCCAAGCAGGACAACAGGTTTAAACTGATCTTTCTGTTTATCTTCCACAAACACAATCGGGTAGATGGATGCGGCCCGGGAAAACTCATGAACCATTATCGAAGCCATGTTAACGTTCTTTGCAAAATCAAAATTCTGAATGGTTTTTACATGCAACTTCCCATGCTTTTCGATTGTAATCGGCGCGACATTTTTGAACATAAATAAATCTCCTTTTTGTTTTTTTACTACGCCTCGAGGCATTAAATTTTACCTTCATGTATATCATATTTCATTACGGAAGGCTCTGTTAAAAACCAATGTCGACAAAAACAGTGTAAATATTAGCATATGGAGCACGGTAGCGGATAAAATTCAGGCGATTGGAGGTGCAAAAACCCTGTTAATTGCCGAGCTAACAGGTCTTACTTAAATTAGCGAGTTGAGGTGCGACGACTGGAACAAGAATAAAAATGTATAGATATCAGAATCAATGATCAGTGTGCAGACCACCAATTCCGACTAAAACAAGACAAATCTGACGCTTTCTGACTATCTCAGAGTAGGGTTGGCGTGGGTACGTGAATGGGTTTTTAGTCCAAGGTAAGTGGAGCAGAAAAGGAGTAACCGACACCATGTCGTGTCAATATGGGCGAACTACTGACGACAGCTTCAATCTTGCGGCGCAGGCGGCGGATCAGCGATTCAAGAGCACGGTTCGAGAATTCATCGTTTCCATATCCCAGTGCATCAAGAATTACAGAACGTGATATCGCTTCTTCAGGTGATCCGGCAAGACAGAGCATGAAATCCATCTCACGGGACGTGAGTGACACCAGTGCAGATGTCGGGGAGACCAGTGTTGCACTCTGGCGAATGAGGCACCATCTCGAACCAGTTCTTGCCGCACTCTCTTTCCGGTTGCGCTGAAGGATACTGGCAAGTGCTGATGCCAATTCCCGGCAATCAACCGGCTTTACCAGGTAAAGGTCGGCTCCGGAATCGTACCCGGCAATGCGGGCATCAACCGAGCTACGTGCGGTAAGGATAATACAGGCCATGGTGGTGTTTTTACGAACGTAGTCTGATAGCTGCAATCCATCAATGTCGGGTAACCCCAGATCAATTATGGCTGCCGCAAAGGTCTGTTCGGCCAAGGCATGATAGAATCTGAGACCGCTCTCGACGGCAGTCACCTCATATCCAATCCGGGTAAGATAGTTGGCAACACTCTCCAACAGTGCAGCGTCGTCTTCAACCATGATAATCTTGCAGTTGGATGTTTTCAGCGGCAGGTTACCCGGCTCAGATATGGAATCAGATGATAGCATACGCAGATAATGCCTCTTGTGGCGGTTAGGTGCAACCAACGAATTCTGACAATGCCCTTATTACAGTTTCGGCAACCGCAGAGAAACACAAGTAGTGCCTTTTGAATCGGTTTCGAGAGAAACGCTCCCACCGTGATGCTTTGCAATCCGCTGTGCCAGCCAGAGCCCGATTCCTGCACCACTGGTCCCGGGACTGTTACTGCCGCGCTTAAACTTTTCAAACAACAGATTTGCTTCATCTGCGAAAAGACTTGCCCCCTGATTAGTGACGGAGATGGTTGCCGTTGTGCTATCAGCATTGTCGGCAATCAGTATCGGCGTGCCTTCCAAAGAGTACTTACAAGCGTTATCAAGCAAATTCAGTACTGTAGTAGTCAGTTGAATCGGGTTTCCCATGACGGCTTCCGACGTCAGATCTGGTTGGTAGACAAAAGTTCGGTCCGGCCAGAAGGCCTCTGCCTTATCGATAATGTGATCAATAAATGAAACCAGCGTAATGGGTTCTTTTGCGGAGTCTTCAGAGACGCTGGTCGTATTCATCTGCTTTAGAGACACATCAAGAATATCCACCAGTCGTTGGATGGCATGATTCATCGATGCGATCTGAGGATCATAGCGTTTCTCAGAACCGATTTCCATCAGTTCAATCAGGCTCAGATTGGCTTGGATTATGGCTAATGGCGTACGATATTCGTGAGAGATCATCGCCAGAAAACTCTCATGTTCTTTACGGAGCTCCTGTTCATATTCCAAAAGCTCTTGCTGGCGCTGCTGCTCTACTTTTCGTTTACTGATATCGCGGGTTACACCGATATACCCTGTTATTCGGCCGTTATCATCACGCAACGGGTTGGAAATCACTTCTGTCCAGAGATAACTGCCATCTTTACAGAGCATTTGCACTTCATAGCGTGTGGCATCGGTTTTGAGCCCCTGCGCTTCCTGTCTCAACCGTTCAGTATTCGAGCTTTTGATGGCGTCTACATCCCGCTCAGTTAAAAATATGAAAACCGGTTTACCCAACACTTCTTCAGGCTGAAAGCCACGCATTGCCTTATCACTGGCATTTACATAGGTAAAACACATGTCGGCATCAAGCTCCCAGACCATATCTGAGGAATCTTCAGAGAGACGGCGAAAACGCTCTTCGCTTATGCGCAGTTTTTCCTGTGATTGCTGAAGTGATGTTACATCATGCAGCACAAGAACCCAGCCAATATCGGCCTTGCCATAGTGGAGTCGGGTCGCAGAAATCTGCCACCACCGCCCGCTCTCGCTGTCATGTTGAATAGTCTCCGAATCGCTTGCCAGCAAACCATGCAACGGATGATAAGGGGGATAAAGCGTGTCAAACAATCTTCCTAAAGCTTCCACAGACAATGCTAACAGTTCTCTTGCAGCCAGGTTAAAATCTGCAAGACGCCCCTTGTTATCAATAATCAGCACCGGTTCCTGCATCTGCCTGAACAGCGTTGACTGGGCAATCGGCAACAGATTCAGCAACTGATGACTGAAAACTGCACGCCAGTAGCACAATCCGGACAGGAACAGCGCTGATGTAGTCAGGCGAAACTCCTTCACCGGAGCAAGATTGAATATGTCCGCGATCAACGGAATCAACGTTGCGACAAGTATGAATGCCAGAGTGCTACGACGGGTTTGGTCGCGTTTGAGCATGCCCCACACGCAGAGCAGCATGATTATCAGGAAGTAGAGGGAGGTGTACGGGTTCTGGAATGAGGTAAAAAACCGGCCATGCGTATACCCCATCAGCACCATGCCTTCTTTGGTGACGAGGTGTATGTCGGTTCGCAAAAGACCATGCAGGTCGTTGGTCAGCCCCATGAGAATTGAGACAAGTGGTACTATGGCAAAAAGGAAAAGCCTGAGACGGGAAAAACTCTCTGCTTTTCCCATTACAATCAGTGTCATGGGCATTGTCACAAACAGCGTAATGCAAAAGAGACTATGTGCTGCAATAAAGAACAAATTTTTGAGTTGCAGATCTGTGGTTGCAGTATTGAGAGCGTAGAATAGCGACCAACCGGACATTCCGATCATCAGCCAGAAGAACCAGGTAGCAGCCGGTATATTGCGTCGGGGCCAGGCATAGACAGCCAGTGCTCCGTTTACCAGAGCAGAAAGCAGCGGAAGGATTATCCAGGGTGTGTAGTAGAAGGGCATCGTTTCCTCAGGATGGTACCAAGAAGATTGTCGCAATCAGGGTTACAGTCATTATTCACGAGACACAAAACAGACGTAAAAAAAATATGGCACAAATTTGTCACAGTTTTGTCACAAGCTCGACTTTTTCAGTAGGAAATCGATATTTAATTAAAGGCAAATAGAGGTTGATGCATGAGGAGAATATCTGTAGAACACTGAATTTAATAAACAAAAATGGCCAGATCAGTGATCTGGCCATTGCATTTTTTTGGAGCGGGAAACGGGATTCGGACCCGCGACTTCAACCTTGGCAAGGTTGCACTCTACCACTGAGTTATTCCCGCATGTGAGGCTTGCTTATATAACAAACCATCACAGGACTGTCAATATTTTTTTGATCATTTTGTATCCAAAATTTTATTTTTGTATGTCCAGCAAACGCTGATACGTCGATTCCAGCTGCTCAGAGCGCTCATACCAGGAATGAAGCTGAATAGCGCGCACTCTTGACTCCCGGCCTAAACGGCGCATGGCATTCTCATCTTGAAATGCCGAAGCTATGCACTCTGCCAGTGAAGAACTGCTGCCATACTCAGCATAGATTCCGGTTTCACCCAGTATTTCGCGGTTGACGTCGCTCTCAAAAGCTACTGTTGGAAGACCACAGGCCATATAGTTGAATAACTTGCCATTTGCTTCGGTCCGGGCCAGCTTGGGAGATACAGCGAGGTCACCTGCGCACAGATATGCCGGAGCCCGATCATAGGGGACACGACCGGTAAACGTGATCACATCGGCAAGGCCCATGTCTTGGGCTTTTTGGCGGTATTCCTGATCTGGATACCCCATCAGCAGGCAATGCACCTGCGGGACCATATGCCGCACCAGCTGCAGGGCTTCTAACAACAGGTCAAGTCCCTGATACCTGTTGAGCAATCCCAGATAGACGACAACCCGGGCATCTTCAGGAATTCCAAGCTCCCGACGCGACTGGCTGCGCGGAAACGGCATGAATATGTCCGTATCAACGCCGTCAATCATGGTGCTGACGGTCTGTGGAGCAACCCCCCAATCCCGGATCAATTCCTGTCTGCCTTCTCCGGAACTTGTAATAATGGCGTCGGCACAAGCATTTACGAAACGTTCAAGGGCTTGAAAGGAGCGCTGAAGTGGCGAAGAATCTTTAAAAAATCCGTGGTTGAGCGATTCTCCGCTCAGACTTCCCTGATAATCGAACAGCAACGGAATCCGCAGCAGTTTTTTAAGGAGGTAACCGATCAGGACACCTTCGTGCAGGTGAGCATGTATCAGATGCGGCTTGAAAGTGCGTGCTGTGCGGTAGGCCTGAACGAGGAGTAATGCATCGAGATAGGGTTTATGCCAGGAGGGACCGGCCTCCAGTTTCTTATACCAAGGAATCGCCGGAGTCCGTACAACCGCAACTCCCGGCATATTGCGACCCAGGTGATAGGTGACTATTTGGACCTCATGTCCCCGTTTCGTGAGGTTCCGTGCTTCTTCATATATTCTGACATGGCATCCACGATCAGAAAAATAAGGAGTGGGTGCGATCATCAACACGCGCAGTGGACTATCAGCCAAGGTTTAACCTGTCTCTGACCACATAAATCGGCTTTCCCTGAGATTCGAAGTAGGTGCGCGCGTTCAACTCTCCCAACAGCCCCAACACGATGAACTGGATACCCATAAAAAACAGAAATGCCGTCAGAATCAGGAGTGGATTGCGGTTCATACTGAGATGCTCAAACAACTTCATATAGACCGTCATGGCGCCGCTACCAAGGCCGGCCATAATAGTGTAAACGCCCCATCGCCCAAACAGCTGAATCGGCTTGGTAGAATACGCCATCAGGAATTTAACCGTCATCAGATCCAGCACCACCCTGAGAGTCCTTGAAATACCGTATTTACTGACACCATGCCGGCGCGGGAAATGATTGACCGGCAGTTCAGCAACTTTGGCGCCGAACTGGGATGCCAGCGCCGGAACAAAACGGTGCATTTCACCATACAGATTTATGCCGTCCAGCACCTCACGACGATACGCCTTGAGCGTGCACCCGTAGTCATGCAGATGCACGCCGGTCAGGTATGAGATCATGGCATTTGCAAGCATTGAGGGAACTTTTCTGGTAATAAAGGTATCTTTACGGTCGCGTCTCCATCCAGAAACGACATCATACCCTTCGTGTATCCTGGCAATCAGACGCGGAATATCTGCCGGATCATTCTGCAGATCGCCATCCATCGGAATGATAACCGATCCGCCAGCGGCATCAAAGCCGGCTGACATGGCAGCCGTCTGACCAAAATTTCTGCGAAATCTGATCACCTTGACGCGGGAATCTTCAGCAGCGATCCGTTGCAGTTCCGGAAAAGAACCATCCGTGGAACCATCATCAACCAGAATGATTTCATATTCCCGGCAGACAGTGTCCAGTGCAGCAGTGATAGAACGGTAAAGTTCGCATATATTATCCTGTTCATTATAGATCGGTACAACAATACTGAAATCCACGTGCAACTCCTGTTGGTTTTGACAGGCTAAAAAACAGAACTATAGCGAATATTTCTGCTATCGTCTTCAAAATTGCGCTGAGCTACCATAGGTTCTGATCAAACCCTTTGATTCGGGTTATTTTTACATCCTCCGCACTTCTCTGGCGTGGCATTCCGCCCAGCAATCCGTACAGCAGTCCATAACCGTTGACAACGTGCATAAACGGAACCAACAGAAACAGTCCGCACGAAAGCGGGGAGCGGTTCGCATACAGACTCTCAAGAGTGGAAAAGATAATCAACAGAGCATAGAGAGCAAGCGGGGCGATGAAAAGCGGAGAGAGCACTGTAGCAAACGGCAGCATAAACAGATAGACCACAAACAACAACGGCACAAAACTGACCGGATTCCATTTCTCTGACAGCAGTGATTGCTGGGCCCGACCACGACCATAGGCGAACATCTGCCGCGTAAAAGCCCGCAATGTAGATCGCTGGCTCCTCTGTACAAACATATCCGGGTCATGTACCAGCTTTAAGCCGGCGGCCCTGATTCTATCCATCAGCTCATTTTCTTCATTCGGATAAAGACGTTCATCAAGTCCCCCCATGTCGAGATAAACTGACCTGCGGATAGCAAGATTGCAGAGAATAAGTTCCTTTTCTGTCGTTTCACGGACAGTGCCATGTGAACGATATCTGTTTCTGACAGGCCCCGCTCCCAGCAGGGAGCTCAGGGCATACCCGAAGAGCAACTGCAGTCGGGTGTCAGAAGCAGGAGTGATGGAGGGGCCGCCAACGACCGCAACGGCTTGATCGCTCATCAAGGCACTGCAGCGTTGAAGAATACCCGGATTGAGGCATGAATCGTCATCCAGAAAGTATAAAATTTCTCCCTGCGCCTGTTCAGCAGCCAGGTTACGCTGACGACTCGGCACGCTCCCCTCGGCCCGAAAAATTTCGAATAGAGTATTCTCAAGCCCCGCTCGCCGGATACAATCGATTGCGGCCACGTGCCCACCCGGCTTGACAGGAATTATAATCGAAAATTTCACCATACGTACCTTACACAAAAAAAACCCCCCTGCACTTCTGAAACTTGAAGTGCAGGGGGGCAAAGATCTTGGTACTTACATCTTTGAGTTGCCGTAACTATGCAGTCCGGAAAGGAACAGGTTAACCCCCAGATAGCAGAAGAGCGTAGCAGCAAAACCGATTACGGCCAGCCAGGCCGCCCGTTTGCCGACCCAGCCGCGTGTGATGCGGGCATGCAGATAGGCGGCATATACAAACCAGGTAATCAACGACCAGGTTTCCTTGGGATCCCAGCTCCAATAGGTGCCCCAGGCATAGTTGGCCCAGGCTGCTCCGGTGATGATACCAAGTGTCAGCAGCGGAAAGCCGATCATAATGGCACGGTAGCTGAGGTCATCCAAAACCTTGATCGGAGGAAACATCGACATCAATCCGCCGGCCGGCTTTGATGAATCGTCCCCCTCAACAGCAGCCTTGATCAGATACATCATTGAGACTCCGCACGCTACAGCAAAAGCAGCATAACCAAGGAAGCAGGTAATTACATGATAGAGCAGCCAGTTACTCTGCAGAGCCGGCACGAGCGGCTCAATGCCGGTGTTCATGCCCAGCTGTGCCCAGGCCATGCCTAACAGGGAGAACGGAACAACAAATGCGCCTACCACGCGATATTTATAGCGGAAATCTATGTAGGCAAGAATCAGGACAATGGTCCAGGTAAAAAAGACAATTGATTCATACAGATTGGACATGGGGGCATGGCCGACACCCATGTCATAGGACTCTTTCCAGCGCAGACCGATTGCAACTGTCTGTACAATCAGACCGGCATAGGCAACGTAACTGGCGACACTTCCGATGGTTTTGTTTTTACTGGCAAGAAAGGCAAAGAATACGACCGTCGAGATCATATATGCAAACGTAGTGACGTTAAAAAGCATGGAACTGGACATATAAGGAGAACCTCCGTTAGATTTTTATCTGCTTGAATTTTTCTGCTATTACTTCGAACCTCATTCCGAATGGTGTCTGATTCTTGTTTACATTGCCGTAGATCCGGGCATGCCCGTGAGAAATTACGACCCAGATACGTTTATGCGACATGAAAAATGCAATGCCGAGGCCGATTACCATCAGAGAACATCCCAACCACACCACCCAGACACCCGGGTCCTTGGCAACCTGCATGCCGGTATACATTTTTGCGTTCGTCCCTTCGTACCCGAAGACCAGTGCGTCGCCACGTTTGGCATTCACCTCAGGGAAATCCTTGAATACGATAAATATCTGCGGTGCGCTTCCCGGACGGGTTAACTCAACACGGGCGGCCGGTCCGGTAAAACCGGGCGCAAACTGTCGCACCTCCTGAGTTGTCTCCATTAGTTTGAATGTTGATCCGTCCTTCAGGCCAACAGAAGCCCCCTCACGCAGCCCTATTTTATCAGTGACCCCACCGCCACGCGGAGTAACCGTAATAAAATGTTCCCCGCCTTCGCTGGCCTGTCCGTAACTGGACTGATAAAAGGTAATCCCTTTGTAGGTCATCGGCTCATTGACAATGACCTTCACATTGGAATAGCCCGGCACAGGACGGCCGTTTTCCAATACCGTCAGCAGACTTTTAAACTCTTTTGGTGCACCGGTCGAGTAAAACTCAACACTGAATTTTTCGCAACGAACTTCATAGCCAAGCGG
>Ga0194037_1000283_pt1 | contig 40022 bp, 37 predicted proteins | sample JunL306m_MetaG_FD_148653 | JGI IMG/M metagenome (GOLD analysis project Ga0194037, IMG submission 148653) | Anoxic zone freshwater microbial communities from boreal shield lake in IISD Experimental Lakes Area, Ontario, Canada - Jun2016-L304-6m | ecosystem: Environmental > Aquatic > Freshwater >... | reverse complement strand
TGATACGATTTGTTCGTGAGAGCATCGCCGGCCCCTGGCTTGACGCCCAATGGCTCGGGGAAAAGCTTGCCGCGCCATTTCAATTGCGGTTGACCTGAGACCCACGCATCATCAGGAGATAATCCGCCGCCAACAAGGAGCAGGAGTGATAAGACTTGTCCTGAAACAGAAAACCACGGCACGTAATTAAGCAATCAACAGTGCTCATGGGGGTAACGACGTGGCCTTGAGTATGTCAGGCCGAGGATAAAGATGCGAATCCTCCCTTGGTCACCCGTATTGACGACGGTGCATGGTTCATGCGTCAGTATTGTTTTGTTTGTATGGCATTTGATCTGGTGTTTTGCTATAAGACATCATTACTTTTCTCAGTTGGAGCCTTGATGTCCCTTTCCCTCAACAAGCAAAAACTCGACAATCTTGCCACCGAAATATGGAAATCCGCAGAGCGTTTGCGCGGCAAGTTCAAAGCATATGAATACCAGAGCATTGTCCTGCCGATCATCGTTATCCGTCGCCTGGAGTGCGTACTGCTGAAGTGGCGCGAACAGAAGAAAGTCGAAATTCGCGGTAAACAGCCAAAACTGAGCGAGCAAGAGTTGGTCGATCTGGTGAAGAAACTGGAGCAAAACCCGCAACAGGCCCCATTTTCCAACCAGACCGACTGGACGCTGCGCAAGGTTTATGAAGAAGACCAGACGCTGCTCGAAGCAAACTTCCGCGCCTACATAAATGGTTTCTCAAAGAATGTCGATGACATCATCGAACATTTCAATTATCGGGCTACCATCACCCAGATGGTCAAAAACAACCGCCTGGCCCCGATCCTCAACCAATACAAGGAGATGGATCTTGGCCCCGACAAGCTCTCCAATCTGGAGATGGGTTACATCTATGAAGAGTTGCTGCGGCGTTTCTCTGAGCAGAGCGGCGAAGAGGCCGGGGAGCACTTCACCCCCCGCGAGGTTATCCGCCTGATGGTGGAACTGCTGGAGATACCCATCCCTGACAAGAAGAACATCGCCATCTACGACCCGGCCTGCGGCACCGGCGGGATGCTGTCAGTAGCCAAGGAACACCTGTTGGATCGGGCTGCAACTGAGGCGGAAAAAGAGCGGGTCGAGAAATTAGTCACCGTTCACGGCCAAGAGCTTTCCCCCACCAACTACGCCATCTGTCAGGCCGATCTGCTGATCAAGAGCGACCGGCAGGCCAAGGTTTTTCTCGGCAACTCGCTCATCCCCCACGAAAAGGAAAGCAAAGAACCAGGTGACCAGTTGCCTGAAGCCACCTTCCATTTTGACTTCATGCTCAGTAATCCCCCTTTCGGCGTCACTTGGGGCGGTAAGGACGGCTATGAGGCCGAGGCGAGGAAGCTGGCAAAGACCCGCTACAAGGCAGGCATGCCCCGCTCCAACGACGGTGCGCTGCTCTTCCTCCAGACCATGCTGGCAAAGATGCAGCCACCGGAAAAAGGGAGCAGCCGCATCGCCATTATCTTCAACGGTTCGCCTCTCAGTAACGGCGACTGCGGTTCGGGTGAGAGCGAAATCCGGCGCTGGATTCTGGAAAACGACTGGCTCGATGCCATTGTCATGCTGCCGGACCAGCTCTTCTACAACACCGGCATCTTTACCTACATCTGGCTGCTGCGGAACGAAAAGCCGAAGAGCCACCATGGCCGGGTGATGCTGATCGATTCCCGCAAACAGTTCGAAAAAGAGCCCAAATCCTTCGGCAACAAACGCAACCGGATTACCGACACCCACCGGGTCTGGGTTGAGGAGCGTTATCGGGATGGCTGGGCAAAAGGATATGCCGATGAGGATGTGAAGCTGTTCAAGACCACCGATTTTGCCTTTCATAAGGTCAGTGTTGTTTTCTGGCAGAGTGATGAAAACGACCAACCCGCCATTGTCACTGAATCGTACGAAAAGACATTCTCAGCCGCGAACATCGCCAAGGAGCAGGTGTTTTACGGCAGTGAACTGCAATTCAGCATGCGCGCTACTCTCCCTCCCCTTCAAGGGGAGGGTCGGGGTGGGGATGGGGTCAAAGTTCTTTCCTTCACCCTCAAACCAAACGACAGCTTCACAAAGGTGTTCGACAAGTCAGTAAAGAAGGCCTTTACCTCAGCGCCTGCCGACACCAAGGCATTCAAGGAGTTCGTGAAAAGCCTCATCATTGAGGAAGTTATCTGGACACACCGCCACTATGTGAAGGATGATGAATACATCCCACATGGTGAGAATATCGAGGAATTCCTGAAGCGTGAAATCGGCAAGCCGATCATTCGTTGTGCCGACAGTCCCCAGCTTGGCTACGAAATCTTGCCGAATAAGTATTTCTATCGTTACCAGGCGCCTATGCCTGCGAAAGATCTATTGAAAGAGTTCTGGCGGTTGGAGAAAGAGGCTGAGAAGATGTTGAAGGGGTTGGTTGAATGAAGAATGTTACGGACACGACACAATTGCTATCACCTGAATATCGACTATTTATTGAAGAATTGAAGGTAAGAGTCACATCTGCCCGTATTTCAGCTGCACGGACGGTTAACAACGAACTGATTATGCTTTTTTGGGATATCGGGCAGGCCATTGTGGGAAAGCAAAGGACGCATGCCTGGGGAGAGTCGGTAGTTGAGATGGTAGCGGCGGATCTCAGGAGGGCCTTTCCTCACAGCAAGAGCTTTTCGGCTGATAATGTCTGGCGGATGAGACAGTTTTACCTTGCTTACAGCAATGATGATTTTCTGGGACAGGCTGTCCCAGAAAATGTACTGCCAAGCTTTCAAGAAGTTCTGGGACAATGTGTCCCAGAAACAATCAAAGTAGGCAATGTGGCAATCAATAGCAGCGGAGGCACTCTGGCCATTAATCTTTTGCGGGCTATTCCGTGGGGCCAGCATTTGCTCATACTCAAGAAGCTTACCGATTCTGCGGCTCGGCTCTACTACCTCCAGGCCACTGCTCATTTCGGCTGGTCGCGTAAGGTACTCCTTAACCAGCTCAAGGCCGGGGCTTATGAGCGGGCTGTGACGGAGAAAAAGTCGCACAATTTCCCTGCTGTGTTGCCTGAATACCTTGCTGAACAGGCTGACGAAATGCTTAAAAGTTCATACAATCTTGAGTTTCTAGGCATCCGGCGTGAAGTGAAGGAGCGAGAGCTGGAAGACCGGCTGGTCGAACGGTTGAAGGATTTCCTCCTTGAACTGGGCTACGGCTTCTGTTTTGTGGGGCGTCAGCACCGGCTGAAGCTGGGTAAAAAGGAGTATTTTGTTGATCTTTTGTTCTATCACCGTTTTCTCAAGTCGCTGGTGGCGTTCGAGCTGAAGGTGGGAGAGTTTGAGCCGGAATTTGCCGGTAAGATGGATTTTTATCTGAACCTGCTCAACGAGCGGGAGAAAGCTCCCGACGACAACCCCTCCATCGGCATCATCCTCTGTGCTGAAAAGGATGATGTGGAAGTGGAATTTTCTCTGAAGACCAAGCTCAATCCGATTGGTGTGGCTGAATATCAACTGCAGGCACAATTGCCGGGTGAGATGAAGGGGAAGCTGCCGACGGCCAGACAACTTGCCGATGTGGTGCGGGCGGAGTTGGGGGGTGTGGAATGACCGTCCTATCATCAAACGATAGAGTAAAGATAATCCCGACTGTGTGGCGGGAACGTATACTAAAGCGTGATTACTGCGTCGAGCTTGGGAAAATGCTTCAACCACTACAAGCTACACCGGAGGATACGGAAGAACCTTACCTTCGCTCTGCAAACGTGCAATGGGATGGCGTGAACATTTCTGACGTAAAAACCATGTGGTTTTCACCATCGGAAAAACGCGACCTTTTGCTTCAGCCTGGCGATCTGCTTGTCAATGAGGGTGGCGATGTCGGTAGGTGCTCGATTTGGAATGGAGAGCTTCCAGTTTGTTACTACCAAAACGCTATCAATCGTGTGCGCCCAAGAAACCTGCAAAGCACACGTTTTCTCTATTACTGGCTCTTCAACATCAAACATTCTGGTTATATTGATGCCATTGTTTCAAAAACAACAATTGCTCACCTCACTGCTGAAAAGCTAGAGCGTTTGCCGATGCCTGATGTGCAAACTGATGAGCAGTACCGGATTGCTGCATATCTCGATGCTAGTTGTGCCGCTCTGGATGCAGCGGTGGCGGCGAAACAGCAGCAGCTTGGAACATTGGATGCACTTCGCAAAGACGTTATTCAACGTGTCGTGACACGTGGCCTTAGCGAGCAACCTAAACTTCGCAAAACCGGCAACATCTGGATGGAGGAGGTGCCGGTCGGGTGGGATCTGGTCTGTCTCAAACGCGTGTCCGAACTTCAAGGCGGACTGACACTCGGCAAGACATACGACGGGCCGCTCATCGAAAGGTCTTATCTGCGGGTTGCCAACGTGCAGGACGGCCATCTCGACCTGGATGATGTCACCATGATTGAAGTCCCTTTGGATGTGGCAAAGCGGGTTGAGCTTCGCGTGGATGACGTGCTCATGACCGAAGGGGGCGATTTGGATAAATTGGCCCGTGGTTACTTGTGGAAGGGCGAGATTCCGGACTGTCTGCACCAGAACCATATCTTCGCAGTGCGCTGTTTTCACCATAAACTGCTGCCGAAGTTCTTGACCTACCTTACCGCATCCAGTTATGGCCGTGATTACTTTGAAGCCACCGGCAAAAAAACAACCAACCTTGCTTCGACGAATGCAACGAAAGTGGGCGCATTCCCGCTGCCGCTTCCTCCAGTGAAAGAGCAAGCGCGGCTTGTCGAATATCTTGAAGATCAACTGGAAAGCCTGCGAACGCTCCAGAACAATCTGCAAACCCAAATCTCCACCCTCCTCGCCTACCGCAAATCCCTCATCCACGAATGCGTGACTGGTCAGCGGCGGGTAACGGTAGTAGATATAAATCAGCTTTCTAACTAAATGACATTTCAAGCTAATTGAGGTACTGTCGCCAACCATGAACGCACCTGAACTCGATTACATAACCGTCAAGGGATTCAAAAGTATCGCATCCGCTGAGAAGCTGGGGCTGCGTCCGATTAACGTAATCATCGGGGCGAACGGTTCTGGCAAGTCGAACCTGGTAGCCCTGTTCCGTTTTCTTCAGCATATTCGTAGCGGACATCTCCAGGATTATGCGGGAAAAATAGGTGCAGATAATTTACTCCATTTCGGGCCAAAGACCACACCACGTCTCAGCCTTGAGCTAGGCTTTACGGGAGTGGAGCGTATTAGCTATGCTCTGGAACTGGAGCCAGGTCATGCGGTGGAACTGCTGCCTGTTTCGGAAACGGTAACTCATGTAACCGACGGCAAGACAGTGAAAGAACAGCTCGTTCGCAACGGCAGGGAAGCCGGCATCAGCGGTGATGGGTTACAGGGCACGGCGAAATGGATTGCCGGACGCATACAGCTATGGCGTTTGTATCATCTGCACGATACCGGCGATACTTCACCTTTGCGACGTGCCGCCGATTTGGAAGATAACCGCTCGCTTAGGGCTGATGCTGGCAACCTGCCTGCCTTTCTCTACTTGTTGCAGCAACGACACCCCGTATCGTATTCGCTACTCCGCCGCACGGTACAACTGGTTGCGCCGTTCTTCGATGACTTCATCCTTCGTCCGTCCGAACTAAACCCTGATCGAATAAAGCTCGAATGGCGGCATCGAGAGAGTGACGCTTATTTTGATGCATGGGCGCTCTCAGACGGCACATTGCGCTTTATCGCCCTGGCAGCCATTTTCATGCAACCTGTAGAGCTGCGCCCTCGCTTGATTGTAGTGGATGAGCCCGAACTCGGGCTGCATCCGCTGGCAATTAACTTGCTGGGCTCAATGATAAGAATGGCTGCTGTGGATTCACAGATAGTGCTTGCCACCCAGTCGTCACATTTACTTGATGAATTCACCCCAGAGGATGTTCTGGTGGTTGAACGGAGCAGGCATACTACAACTTTCCAGAGACTGGATGGTGTGAGACTGGAAAGCTGGCTTGAAGATTACAGCCTGGGCGAGCTTTGGGAGAAAAACGAGTTTGGCGGGAGACCTGGATCATGTCGCGACTAATTGTGCATGTCGAAGGTGTCACAGAAGAAGATTTTGTAAACGCCGTACTGGCACCCCACTTACTGATGCACGGCTGGGAAAAAGTCGCTGCTTGTCGCATCGGGCGAGCCCGTTCCCGTGCTAAACGACATGGAATCAAGGGCTGGGACGTGACCAGTGCAGGAATTATCCGACATTTAAAGGAAGATGCCGGATGCTGTGTCACAACCTGCGTGGATTACTATGGAATGCCGCAGACTGGTGAAAAGGCGTGGCCCGGTCGTGCAGAAGCTGATTTACTCCAATTTTATCAGAAGGCCGCTACTATTGAAGACGCACTCAGGCATGATCTTTCTCAGGCAATGGGGAAAAGTTTTAACCCGAACAGATTTATCCCTTTTGTCATGATGCATGAGTTTGAGGGTTTGCTTTTTAGTGATTGCGACCGTTTTGGAAAAAGCATCGGTATGCTGGAGTTGATAGCACACTTTCAAGCAATCCGTGACCAGTTCAACACTCCCGAAGAGATTAACGATTCACCTCAAACCGCGCCATCAAAGCGAATTTCAGCACTGCTGGCAAACTATGATAAACCCTTGATGGGGACACTGGCCGCACTCGAAATTGGCATTGATACTATTCGCAAAGAATGTCCCCACTTCAACCAATGGCTGACCCGTCTGGAAGCCTGGCCTCATTGAGGAATCAGAATGGCAAAACGTAAGGCTCCCGAAATAACGTTTCAAGAGCACATCGCGGATTTCTTCATACGCCACCACGGCTATGCTCTGCTGGAACAAGCCGATATCACCGACACCGAACACTCCATCGCCGAAGACCATCTCTGGGCCTTTCTCACAGCAACTCAGCAAATCACCCTCGACAAACTGACAGCCGATTACGGAACCGATGCACGGGACGAGGTATTCAAGGCGCTTCGGGCAGAACTCCAGCACACGCCGCTCTGGCTCCTGTTCCGCCATGGCCTCAAGGTACGCGGGCTGGAGTTTCGGCTGTTTTACCCCAAACCACGCTCCGGCGAGAGCGAGGCCAATAAGCACTTTGGACAAAACCGCATCACCTTCCGGCCGCACTTCTATTTCGGGGAGACACACCAGGAGATCGACTTCGTTCTGTTTCTGAATGGCCTGCCGATTGTGGCCCTGGAGTTGAAGCACGAAAAGAATCAGAACGTGCATGACGCAGTAGCGCAGTTTTCCAGGCGCGACTTGACCCGGAAGATTTTCCAGCATCCCTTCCTCTACCTGGCCGCCGACACCAGCGATGTCATGGCCGCCACCGATCCCAGCCGGGAGCAGAACTTCCGCTGGCACAACACCGGCCTAAATAATGAGAACATAACCGAAGGAGAATATCCGGTGGAGTTCCTCTACCGCGAGGTGTTATCCAAAGAGCACCTGTTGGAGGCGTTGTCGTTCTTCCTCGTTCGCGTACCAAAGCGCGACGCTGAGGAAAATCGTCCTGCGAACCCGGCTTTCACGCTTTTTCCGCGTTATCATCAGAGCCGCATGGTGCGGAAAATATCCGACACCATACAGACACACTTCACCGCCACCGGCAACATCGGACGAAAATTCCTCATCAACCATTCAGCGGGCAGCGGTAAGACCCTCTCGATCTGCTGGCTGGCCGACCGTCTGCACAGCCTCTACAAACCGGGGACCGGTGAAAAACTGGTGGACCTGATTTTCATCCTCACCGACCGCAAGTCACTCGACAAGAACATCAAGGACGACATTGAAAACTTCACCCACCTGAAGGAGGTAATCGGTCTGGCACGGAAGGCCGCCGACCTGCCGCGCTTCCTTACGGAGCGAAAACCGATCATCGTTACTACCCAGCAGAAATTTGAATGGGTGTTGGATGAAATCAAGAAGAACAAGGAACTGGCAAATCTTCGGGTTGCCTTCCTGATCGACGAAGCGCACCGTTCCCAAGAAGGGAAGATGGGTGCCGCAATTCGGACTCCGTTCCGTTCTGCCGACGCCCCCGACACTGATCTGCCGGAAGAGGATGAGGAAGAGAAAATTGCAAAAATCATCCGCGAGCACGACTTGAACCAGCTTTTTATTGCCTTCACCGCTACTCCCGCCCCTGCGACGGTGACGCTCTTCGGTGAATCGTTCGATACCTACAGCGAGGCTGAAGCCATTGCCGAGGGTTACATCGTGGATGTGGCGGCAAGTATCCTTTCCTTTAAAACGCTCTACCACCTTCACTGCCCCATCCTCCCTGAACCGAATGAGGAAAAGCTCTATCCCGCCGGGGTGGTGGCCAAAGCACTGAAGAACAAGGCGTTCATGGATGACGGGCTGATCCAGTACAAGGCAGAGGTGATGTTGCGTATCTTCGAGGAAAACGTGAAGCAGCTTATCGACGGGCGAGCCAAGGCGATGATCGTCACCAGCTCACGTGTGTCCGGACTGCGCTATTTCCGCATCATTCAGGAGAAGCTGAAAGAGCGGGGCGCAGACTACAAAGTACTTTACGCCTTCTCAGACTTTGTCCATCCTGAGACAAACGCCGCGATCAGTGAGTACGCCGTGAATGACCTCAATGAAGGAGAGCAGATCGAAGAGCGTTTTGAAGGTGACAACTACCGCCTGATGGTAGTGGCCAACAAGCTTCAGACCGGCTTTGATCAACCGCTGCTGGCCGGAATGTTCCTGGACAAGCCGGTAGTGGACCGCAACGCGGTACAGACGGTGTCACGGTTGAACCGCTGCCATGAGGGAAAATCGGATGTTGTTGTGGTGGATTTTACCAACAACGCCAAGGAGATCCTCAAGGCATTTGTCAAATATCGAAAGGGAACACCTTTTGAGCCAGGCGACCCGGACGAACAGCAGTGCGTGAAGCTGTTTGCGGAGATTCTGGAGTTAGGAGTGTTTACCCAGGAGGATGCCGACAGCTTTGTAAAACTGCTGGCAAACGGAACCGATGCGCAGGTGCAGATGGTTGTGAACGGGCTGAGGGTACGTTTTCAGGCAAGTATCATCGACCTTGAACAGCGTAAGACGTTTGTCTATCTGCTCGGACGGTTCGTAAAGAGTTACCATTTCCTGACCTGTTTCTTCTCCTACCCGGAAGAGCTGGCTAGCTTTGCCGCTTTTGCTGAATATGTCGGTCCACAACTGATCAAACAGGGGAGTGTCTCTGAGCTGATGCAACTGATTCGGAAGACGGAAGTCGTCAAGGCGGCTGTCCAGTTCATCGGAGAAGTCCGCACCAGTGGTACGGTGAAACTGAAACCTGGTAACGGCGGCAACAGCGCAGGGCCGCCTCTGAAAAAGATATCGGTGCAGGATATGATTGCGCAGATTCGCGCCAGCTTCGCCATTTCTGACGAAGAAGCCCTTTTGATCCGCCAGGTGACAGAGGAGAAAACCGGTGATGACGAAATACGCACAACCGTCAATGCCCATCGCGATAACGTGGTTTATCTGGAAGAGACGTTCAAAGATCGAGTGGACGGGCTGATTCAGAATCGTTACGAAGAACTCAGCCGCTTTAACGAGCTTACCGACCCGAAATACACTGACCAAGGTGCAATTTTCGATATCATGGCCGTCACAGTGATCCAGCATCACCTGGCATGCGCGGTGTAAGCCAATGAACAAGCCCATGAGCCAGATTCCCAAGCACGACCGCCCTCGCGAAAAACTGGTCGCCAAGGGATCGCGTGCTCTCAGCGATCAGGAACTACTGGCAATTCTGCTGGGCAAGGGGACACCCCAGATGGACGTGATGACGCTGGCGACCAAAGTCGCCAGGGTTATCGACGACAAGGGGCTTGATGTACGGGTGGAAGATCTGACGAGTTTTGATGGGGTCGGAGAAGCCAAAGCTACGTTGATTCTGGCGGCCATTGAGTTCGCACGGAGACGCATTAAACCTGAAGGGGTCAAGATCACCACGCCATCAGATGTTCTCCCGCTTATCCGGCATTTTGCCGACCGCAAACAGGAGCACTTCCTCTCCATCACCGTTAATGGCGCAAATGAAGTACTCAATGTACGGGTTGTCTCCATCGGCCTGGTGGACCGGACTCCGGTTCATCCGCGAGAGGTATTTGCGGACGTGGTGGCGGATCGGGCTTCCGGCATAATCGTAGCTCACAACCATCCGGCTGGCAGCCTTGAGCCTTCGTCCTCTGACGTGGAAGCTACGCGACAACTCAGGCAAGCTGGGGAGATAATGGGAATTCAACTCCTCGACCATATCATCTTCAACCGGAGCGGCTATTTCAGCTTTTTGGAATCAGGGAAACTATAAAAACAGGGGAGCCCCTGCGGGGTCGGGCTTGCTTTATTGCTTTAATTCTCACTCCCCAATCCGAAACAACTTATCCCCCTGCGACAACTTAACCACAAAATACTCTTCTCGATTCAACTCTTCCGGCAACTTATCCTTGAGAATCGACGCCACAAATTGAATGCCTTTACTGTTCACCAAATAAGCAATCTTCAGAAGCTGATTATCGTGCATTAGCTCCTTCTTGTCGTTCAACAAAAAGTGCAGACACGGGATATTCTCTTCATCGGCAAACAGAGTGTAGGCAATATCGAAACAGGAAATCTCCCCCTGCTTTTTTCCTGAACTGAGATTGGTATTGAAAGCGCTGAACTCGTACAAACGCTGTCCTTTTTTATTTACGGTCGGATCGACCTTCAGGGCGTATTGCTCACCATAAAGTTCCAGTGAAATCGAGGAGAAGTAGCGATTGAACTTGTTCACCTGCCCTTTGATCTTCAGTTCGAACTCTTCCGAAAAAAGCGCATTGTCAATTGCGTCCAGGCGCAAATTTAGCGACTTTAGGTTCGCCTCCACTTCGGCCAACTGCTGGATGATGCTTTCGTACTCCCCTTTTTTCCGGTACTTTTCGTTAAGCTCATTAATCAGCTTTTCCAGCTCTGCAAACGACTCGCTGCGCGAGATCGCCGCCGTCAACTCCGCCTCCTGCTGCAACAGCCGGCTCAAATGCTCTGACTTGGCCTGCAAATCGCTGTCAAGCCTCGGCAGATCCTTGGCGATATATTTCACCTTCTCTGCAATCATCCGGTTGTGAAACATGGTCAAAATCACACCCCAGCAAAAAGAGATACAGGGTTTCATACTCGTCGGCACGGGTGTAGTGGCTGAGCGTCTTGAGGGTATTGGTGAGGCTCAGCTCCTTGTAGCGGATATTGTGGGAGATGATTTGCCAGATGGTCGGTTTCTTGCCGTAATGACCGGGAAAAAGGACGTTGGTCAATGCCTCTTCAAATTCGTCGTCGGTCTTGTTGACGCCATTGAACTTTTGTATCCGCTGCTTTCTCGACAGAAAATTCCGCTCGATACGGACTTCCGGCGAATCGTCCCTGAACAGATCTTCCTTGAGCACCAGCGTGATCAGCACTTGATTCTCAATCAGAAAATCCTTTACCAGTTTGTACTCCTGTTTTTTATGTTCCGGCTCGGTATAGATCTGCTTCGCATCACCCGACAGGCAGAAATCGATCAGCATGAGCACCGTGGTTTTACCCACATTGTTGCCGGTGGCCGTATCTTGAATGTTCGTGGTTTCATCGACAATCAGGTTGATACCGTTGTGAAAATCGATCCGGCGGATGACATCGTCATGGCTGGAGATGGTCAGCGACTTCAGGAACATAGTTCGACATTCCCCTGGTTGTTCAAACTGACCAGATTTAACAGGTACAGCCAATCCAGACACAGCACGAATACCGGCGCCTTAAGAGCAGAGAGCTTGCTGACGATGTAATTGAAATAGCGCAGACGGTACACTGCATGATCTCCGGGAGGTAAAATCAGACACGCCAAAACGACGCATTTATGGCACCTTTACTGCCTTAAGTCAACGATTCTAATGCGAATTTTCTCCATATGCACATCAATACAATCTAGTTCCAGACAACCAGCATCATGCCTTGATACCTTCTTGACATCCTTCCCCCTCATTTTGACACCCAATTTATATCCTTCCTGCTACCCTGTATTCATGGAAGTTATTTCGAGTCAGGGAGCACAACCATGAAAACCTATCTCTTCAATACAGAAAACGGACTGTACGAAGGTGAAACTTTCGAAGAACTTGATATGCTTAAGTATGAAGAGGGTATGACACCCGTTCCGGTCCCTGATTATGATCATGGTGAGGTACCAGTGTTCGACCGCCGGAGGAATGAATGGGCCGTGATACCGGTCACCATCGCCAAACAATTGCTTCGTCTCGGTGACGAAGCAAACAAGGAGAATATACCATGAACAGCTACGAATGGCTGCAAACGATCATCTTTTTTGTCGTATTACTGGCCCTGGTCAAGCCGTTGGGCAGTTTCATGGCCAAGGTATTCCAGGGTGAGAGAACATTTCTGTCACCGGTCCTTGCCCCCTGCGAAAAGGTGATCTACCGCATCAGCGGAGTACAACCGGAAGACGAGATGGGATGGAAGCGCTACGCCGGCTCCGTTCTGCTCTTAAACTTGGTGTTTTTCGTTGGACTTTTCATAATGCTATTGACCCAACACCTTCTGCCTCTCAACCCTCAGAAGGTTCCGTCATTCACGTGGCAGTTAGCGCTCAACACCGCCGTCAGCTTTGTAACCAACACCAACTGGCAGGCCTATGCCGGCGAGCAGGCGGCCAGCTACTTCACCCAGATGGCGGGGCTGGCGGTGCATAACTTCGTCTCCGCCGCCACCGGCATAGCGATAGCGATTGCCGTGATCCGCGGCTTCGTGCGCCGCAAAACAGCTCTGCTGGGTAATTTCTGGGTCGACATGACCCGCTGTACGCTCTACATACTCCTTCCTATATCCATTTTTGCCGCTCTCCTGCTGGTTTCCCAGGGGGTGATTCAGAACTTCAGCGCATATAAGACGGTATTGTTGGTTCAGTCCACCAACTATGACAAACCCAAAATGGACGACAAGGGCAACCCGATCAAGGATGCTGCCAGCAAACCGGTTACCGAAACCGTAATTGTCAAAGAAGTTACCATTCCGATGGGCCCGGTCGCCTCCCAGGAAGCGATCAAGGAACTGGGAACCAATGGCGGCGGCTTTTTCAACGCCAACTCGGCCCATCCTTTTGAGAACCCCACGCCGCTTTCCAACATGCTGGAGATCCTGCTGATCCTGCTGATTCCCGGCGCTTTGACGTATACCTTTGGCGTCATGGTAGGCAACACCCGCCAGGGATGGATGCTGCTGGGGGTGATGCTGTTGATACTGGTGGGATGTTTCGGTGTCCTGCAGGGTGTCGAGAGCAGCGGCAATCCGCTGGTGGCGAAACTGGGCGTACAGAGTATCAACATGGAAGGCAAGGATGTCCGCTTCGGCATGGCAGGGTCCAACCTGTTCACGGTTGCTACCACCGGTACCTCCTGCGGAGCGGTCAATACCATGCACGATTCCCTCACCCCAATCGGCGGCATGATCCCGATGAGCCTGATTCTGCTGGGCGAGATCATTTTCGGCGGGGTCGGTTCCGGTCTCTATAGCATGCTGGCCTTCGCCATCATCGCGGTTTTCGTCTCCGGGCTGATGATCGGCCGCACGCCGGAATACCTGGGCAAGAAGATCGAGGTGCGCGAGATGTGGATGTCGATCCTTGTCATCCTGACCGCCGGTGTCACGGTGCTGATCCTGTCCGGCATCGCCATGATTACGCCGCAGGCCGTGGCTTCCATGTCCAACCAGGGGGCTCACGGCCTTTCCGAGGTGCTCTATGCACTGGCTTCAATGGCCAATAATAACGGCAGTGCCTTTGCCGGGTTGAACGCCAACGTCAATTTCTACAATCTGTTCGGTTCTCTGGCTATGACCGTTGGACGATATATCCCGGCTATCGCGGTATTGGCCATGGCTGGCTCTCTGGCTGAAAAGAAATATGTCCCCCCCAGTCTGGGCACCCTGCCGACCGACAAGGCACCCTTTGCCATTTGGCTTACGCTGGTTATTCTGATTGTTGGAGCACTGACTTTCTTCCCTGCTCTGGCTTTGGGGCCGATTGTTGAACATCTGCAGATGATTGGCGCGTAGGGGCGAATCTTGTATTCGCCCGGTTGCAATTGCATTCGCCCGGTTGCAATTGCCATCAACATCAAAAGTCAAAAGCGGGCGAACACAAGGTATCGCCCCTACGGAGAAATCAAAATGTCAAAACTTATCCAACAGCCGAAATCGGCCTTTGATACCGAACTCATGAAGGGCGCTCTGATTGACTCATGTAAGAAGCTTGATCCACGTATTCTCTGGCGCAATCCGGTCATGCTCTGTGTCGAGATTGCCAGCGTTATCACCCTGGTGACCTTTGTCATGTCGCTGACCGGCGCCAACAAGGAACCGGCCTGGTTTACCGGCAGTGTCTCCATCTGGCTCTGGCTGACCGTTATTTTCTCAACCTTTGCCGAGGCTCTGGCCGAGGGGCGCGGCAAGGCCCGTGCCGCCAGTTTGCGCAAAAGCCGCACCGATGTAACTGCCAAAAAGATGGAGAAGCCGGAGTTTGGAGGCAACTTTACCACCGTCGGCGCCAGCCAGCTCCGCAAGGGTGATCTCATCCTGGTTGAGGCCAATGAGATGATTGCCGGAGACGGCGACATAGTGGCCGGAGCAGCCTTGATCAACGAATCGGCTGTGACCGGAGAGTCAGCCCCGGTGATCCGTGAATCAGGTGGGGATCGCAGCGCCGTCACCGGCGGCACTACGGTCATTTCCAGCTCCATCATCGTCAGGATTACCGCCAATCCGGGAGAGACCTTCCTGGACCGGATGATCGGTCTGATTGAGGGGGCAAAACGGCGCAAGACCCCCAACGAGGTTGCCCTGGAAGTATTATTGATTGCCCTGACTCTGGTCTTTCTGCTGGTTTGCGCCAATATCAGTCCGCTCTCGATCTACAGCGTCAAAGTGGCCGGCCAAGGAACACCGGTGTCGTTGACCATTCTGGTGGCATTATTCGTCTGCCTCGCGCCAACGACCATCGCGGCGCTGCTGCTGGACAAGACCGGCACCATCACCCATGGCAATCGTCAGGCAGTGGCATTTGTACCGGTTGGCGGGCACAACGAACGGGAACTGGCCGAAGCGGCTCTGATGGCGTCGCTGGCTGATGAAACTCCGGAAGGACGCAGTGTGGTCGTATTGGCCAAAGAGAGATATGGATTGAGCAGGGAGAAGCCAAAGGAAGCGGAAGTGGTTGAGTTCAGCGCCGACACACGCCTCTCCGGCATCAATCTGGACGGCAATCAGTACCGCAAGGGTGCTTCGGATTCGACGATTGCATTTGTCAAAAAACTGGGTTGCACAGCCATACCTGCGGACCTAACCGAAGTTGTCGACCGTGTAGCCCGTGCAGGTGCCACGCCACTGGTCGTCTGCAAGGGGTGCGAAATTCTGGGCGTCATTAACCTGAAGGACATCGTCAAAGCCGGAATTCAGGAGCGTTTCCTGCAGCTGCGCAGCATGGGTATCAAAACCGTGATGATCACCGGCGACAATCCGTTGACCGCTGCCGCCATTGCTGCCGAGGCCCAGGTAGATGATTTTCTGGCCCAGGCCAGGCCCGAGGAGAAGCTGCGCCTGATCCGTGAGTATCAGGAACAGGGCTTCATGGTGGCCATGACCGGCGACGGCACCAACGACGCCCCGGCCCTGGCCCAGGCCGACGTGGCCGTGGCCATGAACACCGGTACCCAGCCGGCTCGGGAGGCGGCCAATATCATCGATCTGGACAGCAACCCGACCAAGCTGCTGGATATCGTCGAAGTCGGCAAGCAGATCCTGATGACCCGTGGCAATCTGACCACCTTCAGTATCTCCAACGACATTGCCAAGTACTTCGCCATCATCCCGGCCATGATGCTCTCCATCTATCCGCAACTGGGGCTGTTGAACGTCATGCACCTGGCAACCCCCATGAGCGCCATTTTGTCGGCGGTCATCTTCAACGCCATCATCATCCCGATGCTGGTGCCGCTGGCGCTGAAGGGGACCAAGTTCCGTGCAATGCCCGCTGAGAAGCTACTGATCCATAACCTGCTGATCTACGGTGCAGGTGGGATTATCTCCCCGTTTGCGGGGATCAAGGTTATTGATATGGTTATTGGAATGATGGTGTAAGGGTTTTGTAGGGGCGAATCTTGTATTCGCCCTGATGCAATTGCCACCAACGGAAGAAGAAAAAGCGGGCGAACACAAGGTATCGCCCCTACGGGAGAACAAAACCATGCAAGATATAAAACCAGCAATTCTGCTCTTCATCATCTTCACCATCATCTGCGGCGGCATCTATCCGGCCATAGTCACCGGTGTCGCCCAAGCACTGTTTCCCAACCAGGCCAAGGGGAGTTTCATAACCGACAAGAGTGGCAGAGAGATCGGCTCCACTCTGATCGGCCAGCCCTTCTCCGACCCGAAATACTTCTGGCCTCGCCCCTCGTCTGCCGGTGACTTTGGCTACAACTCAATGGCCTCGGGCGGCTCCAATGCAGGGCCGACCAATCCCGATTACCTGAAGACAGTTGGTGACCGGGTCAAAACTCTCCGCGACAGCGGCGTCACCGGAACTGTTCCGGCTGATCTGGTGCAGGCCTCGGCCAGCGGCCTTGACCCGCATGTATCACCAGAGTCGGTGTTGATGCAGATACCACGGATCGCAAAGGCCAGAGGTATGAGTGAGGACGCCCTGCGCAAGGTTGTCAGCCAACACATCGAAGAGCGTCAGTTTGGTTTTATGGGAGCACCAAGGGTAAATGTGCTGGTGTTGAATCTGGCGCTGGATGGGGTGAAATAGCCAACACTGTTTAATAAATTTAGTGGCTAAAACCGAAAATTTAATATAAATTGATCGTATGAATACGACAAATTCAATCAAAAGAAGTGTTGCGAATCAGATACGCGCCAGACTGGGCAAAGGCAAGATTATACTGCTGTTCGGCCCGCGCCAGTCAGGCAAGACCACGCTGGTCAGGGAGATTGCGGCGGATTCCGGCCTCGACACGCTTTGGTTGAGCGGGGACGAAGCCGATACCCGCACCCTGCTTTCCAATACGACCTCCACGCGCCTGAAAACCCTCTTCGGCTCGAAAAAGCTGGTGATCATTGACGAGGCCCAGCGAGTCACCAACATCGGCCTTGCCCTAAAGCTGTGTGCCGACATGATTCCGGAAGTCCAGGTTATCGCCACCGGTTCGTCGGCCTTTGAACTGGCCGATGCGACCAGTGAACCGCTGACCGGCAGGAAATTCGAGTACCACCTGTTTCCGTTATCGTTTGGCGAGATGGTGGCCCATCATGGCTTGATGGTTGAAAAACGGTTGCTGGAACATCGGCTGACTTACGGCTGCTATCCTGAAGTCGTGACGTCTCCCGGCGAAGAGCGGGAACTGCTTTCCCTGCTTGCAGAAAGCTATCTGTACAAGGATGTGTTCAGCTTGGGATTGACCAAAAAACCGGCGCTGTTGGAGCGTATCGTTCAGGCGCTGGCACTGCAAATCGGTTCGGAGGTCTCGTATAACGAGCTGGGGCAACTGGTGGGAGCGGACAAGGAAACAGTAGAACGCTACATTCAGATGCTGGAAAAATGTTACGTGGTGTTTCGCTTGTCCTCGTTCAGCCGGAATCTGCGCAACGAGCTGAAGAAAAGCAGGAAGATCTATTTCTGGGACACCGGTGTGCGCAACGCAGTCATCAAGAATTTCAATCCCATACATCTGCGCCAGGACATCGGCGGTTTGTGGGAAAATTTCCTGGTGGCCGAACGATTGAAAGCCAATCACTATGGTGGGCAACCAGCGAATTACTGGTTCTGGCGTACCCATGCGCAGCAGGAGATCGACTATGTTGAGGAGCAGGGTGGTGTCCTTTCGGCCTGGGAATTTAAATGGAAAACATCCAGACCGCCACGGATACCAAAAAGCTTCCTCGACGCCTATCCCGGCTGCGTCACCGGTTATGTCACTCCGGAGACAATGGAAGCGTTTTTGTTGGGCGGGGAACAGAAATCAGGATAAACCTATAAAAAGCATTTGAACCGCTGAGACGCAGAGAACGCAGAGTAAAACCAGACAGTTACACAAAATATCCGATAACCTTTTCGGTGACGGTATAACTCCATATAAGTCTTTGATTTTCTCCGCGTACTCCGCGTCTCTGCGGTTCCAACTGCCGATTTTAGGATAAATGTTCCATTTGGGAAGATCACCAGTTCACGCGCACGCGCGCGTGAACTGGTGAATAGTGAGTTGGATAAAATGACAGAACATGAAAACAGCAAAATAAATAAGGCTGGGTATACAAAGTCCTCTCGTAACTACGGCGGGATTCTTTGGGGGCTAGTTCTTGGAGTATTTGTTATCGGTGCATATGTGCTGGAGTTATCCCCTTCGGAATTTAGGAAAACTTCAAAATTGGGTTTAGTGATCGGAGTCTTGGTGTTTGTCGCGTTAGGGGCAGTTTTCGGCGAAAAATTTATGGAAAAATTAGGCGAATGGTTGAAATGGTTTTGGTTATCACAGTCAACTTCGGACATCCCGTAGAAGAAAACCGGTGGAGAGTTAACAACAAATGAAAAAAAATCCATCCCATCTGCGGCTGTCGGACAAATCACATTTACGAATGCTGCGGTATCAGCCGAATTTCCAGTTTGCAGTTAACAGCGGCAGCGTATTTGCGGAGCATCTCCAGAGAGGGAGAATGACGGTGAGAACCGAGCGATGCCTCAACCCTCGCCAACGATGGCTGTGAAACTCCCATTTTAGCCGCCACTTGTTCCTGCGTCATCCCAGCCTGACGCCGTGCCGCTAGCAGGGCATCCAGAGCGACAAATTCATCATCCAAGGCTTCCCATGCGTTCTTGAAATCGGGGTCTTGAAGCTCATTCTCCAATTTTTTCTTGGGGTGGTACGAAACCGGCTTATAACTCATGACTAATTACCTCCTTCTGCCGAGTGAGCGCTATATCGAATTCCCGTTTTGGTGTCTTGTCCGTCTTTTTGATGAAACTGTGAAGAATAACAATTTTTCTTCCGACCATGATCCAAATATATCACTCATGTTATAAAAGTAAAGGATTTTAAAAGCGCGGCCCCAACCATCGGCAAGACCCGCCGAGGGCGGGTCAGCCTCAGACCCGATAAACGAGACACCAAATGACCAACAGCGACGACATACGCCCTACTCCGGAGGCGATGCTGAAGTTGGCCCAAGCAGAAGAAGTTACGGCTGAACTGGGCAAGCTGAAAATTTTTCTTGGCTATGCAGCTGGTGTCGGCAAAACCTACGCCATGCTGGAGGCGGCCCGTCAGAGAAAGAAGGATGGCCGCGACGTGGTAGTCGGCTATGTCGAATCTCATGGCCGTAGCGAGACCGATGCGCTGCTGGATGGAATGGAAACCTTGCAGCGTAAGGAAGTCCTCTATCTGGGAGTCGCGCTGCCGGAGATGGACCTTGATGCTATTTTGAACCGTAAACCACAGATTGTTCTGGTGGATGAACTGGCCCATAGTAACGCCCCTGGCTCAAGACACGAGAAGCGCTGGCAGGATGTTGAAGAGATTCTGGAAACGGGAATTGATGTCTACACTACTGTCAACATTCAACACTTCGAAAGTCTGAATGATGTAGTGGCACAGATCACCGGCATCATCGTGCGTGAAACAGTTCCGGACCGGCTATTGGATCTGGCCTTTGAGATCAAGCTGATCGATATCTCTCCTGAAGATCTGATTCAGCGTTTGAACGAGGGGAAGATTTACATCCCCGATCAAGCTGCCAAAGCCATCGAGAAGTTCTTCCGTCCCGGCAACCTGATGGCCTTGCGGGAACTGTCGCTACGCCGTACCGCGGCTCGGGTTGATGACCAGATGAGGGCTTATATGGAGACCCAATCCATTGCCGGCCCATGGCCGACAGCGGAACGTCTGCTGGTCTGCGTCAGTGGCAGCCCCTACAGTGAAAAACTGATCCGCGCCACCTTCCGCCTGGCTGAAGAGCTGAAGGCACAATGGTTCACCGTCTACATCGAAACCCCGGCCGGCGGCCGGCATGTTCAGGAAAACCGTGAACGGGTCTGGCAGAACCTGAGACTGGCAGAGGGGCTGGGCGCCCAGGTCGGCACGATAACGGCCACCGATGTCACCGATGCGGTTTTGGAGTACGCAGGCCGACATAACATCACCAAGATCGTTATGGGCAAGCCCAACAAGCCCCGCTGGCGTGAAGTTCTAAGTCCCCCTGTCGTTGACCGGATTATCCGCAGAAGCGGGGCCGTAGATGTTGTTATTGTCAGCTTTGAGCAGGATACATCCGCTGAGGCCCATCCTTCGCCGAAGCGTCGGCGTCCGTTTGAACTGCGCGGGTATGCAGCAAGCCTGGCTCTCATAGCGGCTGCAACAGTGCTATGCGAATTGCTGCGCCCCTTTCTGGCACCGACCAACATGGTCATGTTCTACCTATTGGCAGTTGTTATCGCTTCAGTACGACTCGGTCGCAAACCGGCCATTGCCAGTGCCTTTTTGGGCGTACTTGCTTTCGACTTTTTCTTTGTCCCCCCCCGCATGACCTTCGTGGTGGCCGACACCCAGTATCTGCTGACCTTCCTGGGACTGTTCGTAGTGGGGGTTGTCATCAGTACCCTTGTCGCCCGTGCTCGCGAGCGGGCGGAAGTGATGCGTGCACGTGAGGTCCAGACCGCCAGCCTCTATTACCTGAGTCGCGATCTGGCCGCCTCGGCCAATAGTGATGCCGTACTGAAGGCGGTGCTCAGAAATGTGGAAGAGGCCCTCAATGCTCAGGTTGTCATTATGCTGCCGGAGGGTGAACGGCTCGACATAATGGCGACAAGTGATGGGTTGATACTGGACATCAAGGAGCAGGCCGTGGCTGATTGGGCCTTTCGAAACAGCCACCCTGCCGGGCGAGCAACTGATACGCTGGTATCAGCCGACCTGATCTATCTGCCACTGCAGACACCTGCCAGTGTCCTGGGGGTAATGGGCGTCAAATTGGCGAGTCAACATGACTACCATTCACAGGAAACCCGCCGCCTGCTGGACGCTTTTGCCACCCAGGCAGCCATGGCCATGGAGCGTATCCGTTTCTCCCACCAGGCCGAACAAGCCCAGATTCTCCAGGCACGGGAAAACCTGGAACGCGCACTGCTGAACTCAATTTCCCATGATTTGCGTACGCCGTTGGTTTCGGTAACCGGCGTCCTTTACAGCTTGAAAGAAGAGGAAGCTCACTTAAGCGCCCAGGCACGGCGGGATCTGCTGGATTCAGCCTGTAGTGAGGCGGAGCGGCTGAACCGTTTTGTCGGCAATCTGCTGGATATGACCCGTATTGAAGCTGGAGCAATCAGGCTGAATGCTGAACTTTGTGACGTGCAGGATCTTTTAGGTTGTGCGATGGCTGCCACCGAACAGCGAATTGGCAACCGTTCTGTTGAAATCAAGTTATCCGGTGATTTACCTCTGGTCTCCATGGATCTAGTGCTGATGACCCAGGTGCTGGTTAATTTACTCGACAACGCACACAAATATGCGCCGGTGGAGAGCACTATCGAAGTGAGCGCTACCTTGGATAACAGCACGCTTTCTCTGGAAGTCTCTGACCGGGGCCCGGGGGTTCCTGAACATGACCTGAAACGGGTTTTCGACAAGTTTTATCGAATCCCGATTCCCGAAGGAACTGGCGGAACCGGACTGGGGCTGTCAATCTGCAAGGGGATAGTAGAGGCTCACGGAGGAACTATAAGCGCCGAAAACCGCTCTGGCGGGGGCTTAAAAATCGTGATACTCTTGCCAGTAGTAAAAACCAGGGAGCTGGGCTATGACGGCTGAAAAAAGTACGGATAATCTGCCACGCATTCTGGTCGTTGATGATGAACTGGCCATCAGGCGTTTTCTCCATACGGTATTATCCAGTGGAGAATTTATTCTGCACGAAGCAGATAATGGCCATGCCGGTTTAGCTTCTGCCACTGCATTTCGACCGGATGTTATCTTGCTCGATCTGGGATTACCCGATTTGGATGGTATTGAAGTAATCAAAAGAATCAGGGAGTGGTCACCAGTACCGATTATTGTGTTATCAGTGCGTGAGCATGAAAATGATAAAGTATCTGCTCTTGATGCAGGTGCGGATGATTACCTCACGAAACCTTTCGGAGTCGGTGAACTTTTGGCACGTATCAGAGCTGCGCTGCGGCGTTCGTTGTTGGAGATCTCTGAGCCGGTTTTCATCAGCAATGACCTGCAGGTGGATTTGGGCAGCAGGCGGGTGACTGTCAACGGGTTTGATATTTCGTTGACTCCGACAGAATATGATATTCTGCGTTTTCTTGTTATTCATGCCGGCAAGGTTTTAACCCACGGTCAGATACTGAAACAGGTGTGGGGAATGACCAACCTGGAGCAACCGCACGTGTTGCGGGTCAATATCAGTAACTTGCGGCGTAAGATTGAGGTTGATCCGTCCCGTCCGAGGCATATCATCACTGAACCGGGAGTCGGCTATCGTCTCAAGACATGATCAATGCCCTCGATACAGTTGCATCAGATAAATCACGATTTCAATAGCTATCAGGATGATGATGATCCATTCAAGGCGGGCGGAGCGGCGGGCGTGGGAGAGGCTGGTAAACACATCGGTCATGTCCAGCAGAGTCTCGGATTTGTGCTTGATCTCAAGGTAGCGCTGGTTAAGTTCAAACAGGCTGGCCATGGTGGTATAGAGGCGGTCGGCTTCGGGGTTGTCCCAGGTGATGTCAGGTTTGTCCAGCACCATGATGTGGGCGATGGAGGTGAATTTGAAGCTCAATATCGAAGAGGCCAGACGGGCCATGTCGCGGTCGGGCAGTTCCAGTTTGCCACGTCCCAGGTTGGCGATCAAACCTTCAACCTCGTCAAAGACCACGTCGATCTTTTCTTCAATCCGCTCCAGCGCCACAGATTTGGCGATTACGAAGCAGATGATATCAAGGAAAGCGAGGTTGTAGCGTGGCATGACAGCACAGGCGTTGGCGATGGCCGGCTCGCGCTCCGGATCGATTTCCAGCCGGTATTCTTCACGATAGGGTAATTGAATCTGTCCCTTCAGAGACTCGGCATATTGAGGAATACTGTCCAGAAAGCGAACAATGATATCTCCCGAGCAGTTGAGAAAAACCACACCGCCGAAGTAATAAAGGTAGACCCGCTCCTCATCGTTGCCGGCAGCTAATGAAAAGGTCACCGGGTTGAGCTTCATCGGCTCTTCCCATCGATATTTTCGTGTAATGTTAAGTTTGGCAGCAAGGCGGTTTAAGTCAAGTTCGCCACCGAACGCAAAAGCTTTGAAAGTAAAGAGTTCCATCCGTCCTTCTATTGAATGATCATAATGCGTTTCTGTTTCAGTTCCCCTTGTTCTCTGATTCCAATTTCATGAAGTCCCGCGTCACCTGAATCACACAACTTCTGCACAAGTTCTTCCCATTCATAACTCGCATCATGCTTTTCAAGAGGGAGCGCTCTCATTTTCCGTCCGATTTCGGCGTACTTCGTTGAATTAACACCGGTCATAGTTGTGATCCTCCGTCTTGAAAACTTGAACCGCTTTCAATCGGCTATTTTCGTTTACTTTACCGCATTAATGTTACAGAAATGTTTCGATTGTGAAATTTTTCTGTTACATTATGGCCTGATTCTGTCTGACTTTTTGATGCTGCTTATACGTCGGGTACGGGTGAGACCAGTAGCCACATATGACGCACCTCGTACAATGGATGACTCCAGCCTCAAGCACGATCTCATGCTTCGTAACCCCGATCTTGGCCTTACACTTTGGGCAACTCATACTAACCTCCTGGGAATATAAGTGGTGTAGCATAATCAATCCGTTACGTGACGGATATTTATCTCACAGATATCGCTTCCGATTGTCAACATGTGGCAAATACCTCCCGTCCTCGTATGAACGTCTTCAGGATCCGTGGAAACTGGTCGGAGTGATCCACAAGCAGCAGATCGGCATTCTTGCCAACCTCGACTGAGCCGGTATGGTCTGCAATACCGACAGCCTGGGCCGGGTTGCGACTGACCATGTTGACCGCCTGGTGGAGCGGCAGGATATCCAGCCGTTCCAGGGTCAAAACTGCATGCAGCAGGGTCATGGGGGCATAATCGGAACAGAGGATATCTCCAAATCCCCGGCTGATGGCATCCCGAACGCTGAGATTACCTGCCTGCGACTGGCCGCGAACCACATTGGGCGAACCCAGACAGATCTTGATGCCAAACTCTTTTGCAGCGCGAGCCGCCTCGATATTGACCGGAAACTCGGTCATGGCAATCCCCATCTCCTTCAACCAGGCAAGCTTTTCCGGCGAATCATCGTCATGTGAGGCAATCGGGATCCCATGTTCGTTACAAAGACCGACCAAGCGGCGGATAGCCTCCTGGGAAGGCCCGCCTTTGGCCTGGCGCTTGCGTTTGATGATCCGGTCCATTTCGTCATCGTTTTTCTTATACACCGGACCGTAGTAGTTTTTGAAAGCCACGATGTCCCGGAACTGTCCCTGCCCGGGGGAGTGATCCATGAAAGAAAACAGGTTGATCAGGTTATGCGTGATCAAATCTTCGAGATAGGGAACCGCATCAAGATCGGTGACTTCAAAACGGGCATGCACTCTGGTAGTAACCCTGAGATGACATCCCAGTTCTGCAATCTGGCGTATGATGCCGGCCGCGGCGCTGTTTGAGCGCAGCCCCACTTCCATCTCGGCGAAGGAGAGCGAGTGAAACATGGTGGTAATTCCGCAGGCGGCCAGTTTTTTGTCCAGTTCGCGTACAGCTATATCCACCGGAAAGAAGGTGTTGGGTCGCGGCTCGATCCCCTTCTCGATGGCGTCGGAATGTATGTCCACGAAACCGGGGAAGAGGTAGTTTCCGTGTGCATCAATCTCCTTCCGGCTTGAAAGTGAGATCCCCTGGCGAATATCAGCGATAAGTCCGCCTTCAACCTTCAGGCAGGCATCCTCCAGGATGGCGTCAGGCGTTACAATGCGGGCATTGGTTATGGTAAAACTGTTCGGCATCTTCAACTTCCTGTCTTGATTCAGCAAACCCGGTAAACGGAATCCGTCATCGATTCCATGAGTTCGGTGTCGTGGAATATACCGACCATGGTAGTGCCTTCGTCACGCAATTCCCTGAGCATCTCCTTGACAATTGCCACCGATTCGCGATCCAGCGAGGCGGTCGGCTCGTCCAGCAGCAGCAGACGAGGCCTCCAGCCAATGGCATGGGCGATGTTGATCCGCTGCTGCTCCCCGCCACTGAAGGTCGACGGGTAGGCGTCAAAAAGCGTGCGGGGTATCCGCAGCCGCTCCAGAAGTCCGATTGCCCGTTCGCGGGCCTCTTCCCGCGTCACGCCATTTCTGGCGATGATCGGCTCCATGATGACCTCCACCGCAGAAACCCGCGGAATCACCTTGAGGAACTGGGAGACATAGCCGATTTCACGGGTACGGATTTCAATCATCCTGCGGTCGGAAAGGGTCGTCAGGTCGACCGTGCCGTACCCGGCCGAATCGTAGCGTACCGCGCCGCCACTGGGAAGGTAGGTGCGATAGATACATTTCAATACTGTGCTTTTGCCCGCGCCGCTGGGACCAGCCAGACCGAGAAAACCACCGGCCGGGACGGAAAACGAGATGCCCCGGCACGCTTCGATGCACTTGTCGTTGAGGATGTGCAGGGTAAATTGTTTGCTGAGATTTTCGACCGAGATCATCGGATTTGCCTCTGTTTGCAGGTAATCCCCCCTTTGCAAAGGGGGAGGAACAACTACAGTTGTGACGCGACCAGCAACTGCGTGTACCGATGCTGCGGATCCTGCAGGATCTGGTCGGTCAACCCTGCCTCCACAACCCGGCCGTTTTTCATCACCATCGTGCGCTGACACAGGAGGTTGATCACCCCCAGATCGTGGGAAACCACCAGCATGGAGAGGCGGTACTCTCTGCGCAGAGTGCGGATCAGGTCCAGAACCCTGGCCTGCACCGAAAGATCGAGACCGGTCGTGACTTCATCGAGGAACAGGATCAGTGGATTGTTGGAAAGAGCCTTGGCAATCTGCACCCGTTGCTGCATGCCACCGCTGAAATTCGACGGGGGTTCATCCATCCGCTCCACCGGAATCTCGGTCCGCTCCAGCAAATCTGCAGTGCGTTTGCGCATCGCGGCGATGTTTCGCCATCCTCCGCCGAGAAGCCGTTCGGCAACATTTCCACCAGAGCTGACCTGCATCCGCAGACCGAGGTTCGGGTTCTGGTAGACAATCCCCATCAGAGCGTTGCGGATCAGACGCTTGCTGAAGGTATTCAGCTCCAGCAGGTTACGGCTTGAACCGCCTCCGTTGAACAGACCGGGAATCTCACCCAGACCTGCTTCGCGGCTGATCTCGAACCTGCCGGCAGTGGCTTCCCATTCAAAGTGCAAAAGCCGCACCAGCGTGCTCTTGCCGGAACCGCTCTCTCCCACGATACCCAGGGCCTCGTCGCGGTAAAGATTGAAGTTGACATCATTGCAGGCTATCACTGTTCCGCAGTCACTGCAGCGGTTGGTCTCGCTGTCGGGCCCGGTGCTCTCCGGACAACGGCTGCAACCGTTGCCGAAACGTTTGGTAAGTCCGCGCACCCGGATCAGCGGTTCCATGCTGCAGACCTTTTGTCGCAAAATCCCGAATCGGAACAGAAGAATTTTCGGCCGCCATCCGCGTCGCCGATGATCTCGTCAAGGAACGTGTCGGTTGCGCCGCAGCGGGAACATGACTTACCGCCGAAATCCTCCACCCGGAAGGTATGATCCTCGAACTCAAGCGGCTCGACCCGCGTATGGGGGGGAATGGCATACAAGCGTTTTTCCCGGCCGGCCCCGAACAGGAACAGGGTTTCCGCCATATGCAGCTTGGGGATGTCCCAGCGCGGGATCGGGCTGGGATCCATGATGTAGCGCCCGTTGACCGTGACCGGGTAGCGGTAGCTGATGCTGATTTCGCCATACCTGACGATGTCTTCGTAGAGGAAGAGCCACATCCGGCCGTAATCAGCCTCGGCGTGCATGCGCCGGGTCTCCGTCTCGGAAGGTTCAACCTCGCGCAGCGCCTCGGGATAGGGAACCTGCAGCACCAGAATCTGGCCGGCGGTCATCGGTTCCTCGGGAATGCGATGGCGGGTCTGGATCAGGGTTGCCGCAAGAGTATCAGTGGTGACGGCCACGTTGGCCACACTCTGGTAGAACTTTTTGATGTTGATCGCATTGACGCTGCCGTCACACCCCTGGTCGATCACCTTGAGGATATCGTCCGGCAGGATCATCGACAGCGTAATCTGAATGCCGCCGGTTCCCCAGCCGCGGGCGATCGGCATCTCGCGCGAGCCGTACGGCACCTGGTAGCCGGGGATTGCGACCGCCTTCAGCAGGCCGCGCCGGATTTCCTTTTTGGCGCCGTCGTCCAGAAATCCGAAAGGATAGCCGCTGCCGCTGCCGTTGGCATCATCAGCCAGCCATTCGCTCATCAGCATGGCAACCCTCCTTTCGTGCGATCTGCTGGGCCGTGCGCAAGCGGTCCAGGTCTGAGAGGAAGTCGACATAGTGGGGCAGTTTCCAGTGGTTGCAAAAACCCATCGCCTCGATGCCGTCGATGTGGTAGAGCACGAATTCCTGATCCTCGGCCGGACAGCCTGGTCGTTCGGAGCGGCTGCAGCGGTCCAGCACCGCCATGGAGATGGCCTTGATCTCGTTCTGTCCGAAACAGACGCCATACCCCAGGCTGAAGCGAGGTAGACCGTCCTGACCTTCGAAACGGGCCAGCACCTCGGCCTCGGTCACTTTGACCTCGCCCACGGTATACGGTTCACCGCTGTCCGGGTGAGGCACAACCAGCGGCAGATATCCGACACGCAACTCGCCAAGCGTGGGATGGATGTTGCCGTAGCCGCGCATGCTGGAATAGGCCAGCAGCAGCATGCCTCCGGTCTCGCCCCTGGCCATGGCCTGCAGACCGACGCTGCGCGGAGCCGGGAAATTGAGCGACTGACGTGTGATGTCGGGCGGTGCCTGCCCCGCTTCTGTTCGGCGCGCCTCATCCAGCAATCCCTCGCGGCGCAGGATATCGATCACCTTGGGAAATGTCTCCGGGACTTCGCTCCCATCGGGAAGATCGTTGAATATCCGTTCGCGAAAGGCCGCCCGCCGGGCTGCGTCATCCTCAAGCAGATCGAAATCGAGCAGTCGCAGGGTATAATCGCTGGTCGGGCCGAGAATCTGCCCGCCGGGTACGTCCTTGAATGCCGATGATATCCGGCGGATTACCCGCATTCCCTCTGTCGTGGCGGGAAGCCCGTAGCTGAGACGGGGCTGGGTGGCGCGGTAGGCCCTCAACATGAAGGAGGCCTCGAAGGTGTCACCGGCCGCCTGTTTGAAGGCCAGTGCCGCCAGATCAGGCGCATAGAGCCCCCCCTCACCCATGATCCTGTCCACCGCCAGATAGAGCTGATCCCTGATCTGATCCACCCCCAGCGGCGATGATTCCCCCTTGCTCCGCTCCAGGGCAAACAGCCGGCAGGCGTTTTCAATCGCCTCAATGCCCCCTTTTACGGCAACATATCCCATGTCATGTTACTCCGATCTGCGTTGACCGGGGAATACAGGTCATCTTGCCTGTACGGTCAAGAAATATGGCATCGACACCAAGGGGGAAGCCGCGGTTGATCTCACCGAGCAGCTTCAGCTCGTCGTCCGCAATCCCGCTCAACAAGGGTGCGACGCTATCCCTGATGCCGGGGCCGGTCAGGGATACCACGCCACCTTCCGCAGCAACCTCATCCGGCAGGTAGAGCACCGTGGCTCCGGTCTCGGGATAGTCGGAAGTGCCGCGGCGCAGTTCGGACAACCGGCCGCCGCTTGAAGCTCCCAGAACCAGCAGGAAGTCCGCTTCCGTCACCGGGCCGGGGCGGCAACCGGTGACCCGGACGATCTTGTCCAGCACGTCATCCCGGTCTGCACCGACGGCAGCCACGGCCACCTCGTTGTCAAGCAGGGAAGAGAGCAGAGTCAGCAGGGGATCTGCGCCACCATTGTCAGGCAGGTGCCGGATGGTTCCGGGACGGCTCATAGCCTGCAGAACGGCTCTGAAGGCCGCATGATCGCGAATGGTCTGCTGCATCTTCATGATCAGGCTCCCGCCATCAGGTCGAAATTGACCCTGGTTGATTCAGTCAGCAGCCGCTCCCGGGTATGGGCCTGCAGCCGCAGCGACTCATGTTTCTCCAGCAGGGCCACCAGCCTTGCCCGCAGCGGCGACTCCCCACCAGTAAGAATAGCAGCAGCGGCGGCGCGGGCCAGAGCGCGCCGCGGGTCATCGCCCGTCACCATGCCATATCCTTTTATGCCGTCCACCGAGACCCCAGCCTCGGTAACCAGCACCTCGCCCAGATTGAAATCGGTCAGAAAACTGTCGGTCAGCGGCATCATCACCAGGCCGGTACGGGGCTGCATCACAACTTCAATCTCCTGTCCGGCGAGCAGCTCCAGAAGGTCATCCACGGCACGGTCGTCCATGAATGCCACGATGGTGGTTTTGTCGCTTCTGTTCAAAGTGTTGCTCTCATTCATAATCAATATAGAAACTGTATCCGTGCCGTCTGAAGCCAAGCGACTCGTAGAACAGATGGGCGGCCTCGCGGTTCATGTTGCTTGAAAAGGTCATCTTGTAGCACCCCTGCTGACGGCAGAGTAGATTGGCATACTCCATCATCTTTTTGCCGATGCCCATGCCACGGAGGCTTTCATCCACTACCACGTCTTCGAGAATCGCGCTGGGAGTGCCCATATGCCCCAGGTTGTCCATTACCAGCAGCGCAAAGGTTCCCACCGGCTTCCCGTCCATTTCAGCCACATGCAGTCGGTAGGAAGGATAGTCCCGGAAACGGGCGAAGATGCGCCGGGCATCCTCAAGGGGAAGAACTCTGCCGTCGTCCTGTCCGAGTTGAGCATAGAGCAGAAGCAGGGCCGGCAGGTCATGTTCGGTTGCTTCTCGCAGAGTGATGTGCATTGGATACTCCTCTCAGGTAAACCTGGTCCTGATGACGGCGCTGATCCGGTCGATGACCGCCACGGTGATAACGATGATGATCAGAATAGTGGTCACATCACGGTTCTCATAGCTCCTCAGCTTGTCGAACAGATAAACTCCGATCCCCCCGGCTCCGGTGAAACCGAGAATGGTCGCGGAACGGACATCCGATTCCAGCCGGTAGAGCGTCATCGAGACGAAAAAAGGGGTGATCTGCGGACAGACCGCATAGCGGATAACCTTGATGAACCCGGCTCCGGTGGCCGTCAGGGCATCGATCGGTTCCTGCTGAATCGCTTCAATCCCTTCGGAAAAGAGTTTCAGAAGTACACCGGAGGTATGGATGCCGAGCGCCAGAATGCCCGGCATCGGACCGAGTCCGACCGCTGATACGAACAGCAACGCCCAGATAATCTCATTGATCGAGCGGGACAGGTTTGCAAAGAATCGGACGGATGCGTAGATGGCATCCTTCAATAAACGTTGGATGCCGTTATTACCCGGTATCATGATTTCAAGGGTGTTCCGGGAGGCGAGAAACGAGAGCGGAAAGGCAATCAGAACCGACATGATCAGGGCCAGAAGCGCCATCTGTACCGTCTCCAGCATGGAGAGCAGGTACGTGCCGATTCGGCTCGTCGTCAGGTCGGGCGGAAAGAAGCCGCTGTCCTTGATCCCCGGGTTGCCCCCGATATAGGTCAGCATGTTCCCCCACCCCTCCAGCAGCTTGCCCAGGCTCATCTCGGTGGAGTGCCAGCACCAGCCCACCACGACCAGCGAAGCACCGGCCATCATGATGTTATAGGGGTGAAACGGGTTGGTCCGACGCTTTATTTCGTCAAGATTCATGATTCAGGATCTCTTCCAGAAGCCTCTGCTGCTCAAGCGCCGGTGTAACCGCAGCAGGCATTCGGCCATGCCTGCCGCGACCGGTTATTACTTTTTTGACAACTGCTTTTTGACCTCGATCTGCTCGCGGATCGGATCGTAGACATCATCGGTTACCGGTGCGTATCCGCTCAGTTTGAGCTGCTTCAACCCTTCCTTGTCGTTGTAGGAGAGAAAGGCCTCCCTGAGCGCTTTTTTCAGGGACTCCGGCAAATCCTTGCGGTACGCCATGGGAGAACCCGGAATAAGCTTGGAGGTCCACAGTATGCTGAAATCTTTCTCCTTTTCCCAAGATTTCCCCTCACCCCGCTTCATGTCCAGGTCGTTGGTCGAGGCGATGTCGATCCTGCCTCCCTTAACTGACAGCATGGAGGCTTCGTGGCTGCCGGAATAGATAACTTTTGAAAAATACTTCTCCGGTTCGATCTTCAGCTCCTTGACAAAGTATACCGTCGGCACCAGTGTGCCGCTGGTGGAATTCGGGTCGGTAAAAGCGAACACCTTGCCTTTGGCAGCCTGGATGCTGGTGATCGGAGAACCTTTTTTGGCAATTATGACACCGTGATATCCCTTGCTGCCATTTTCATCCACTTCAATGACAAAACATTCGGCATCAGCCCGCTGGGCGGCCTCGACATACGATTTGGGACCGAAGTAGGCCAGGTCGACATGCTTGAACTGCATGCCGGTGATTATCCCCGCGTAATCCGTGGATGTCTTCAGTTCAACCGGTATGCCCAGCTTCTTCTCCAGGTATTTGTGCAGGTTGTCGAAACGGTCGGTTATATGTGTGGCAGATTCAGTCGGGATCAGACCGACAATCAGTTTTTTGGGCCATTCAGCAGGAGCGGCCAGGGCAGCGACCGGCAGACAGATGGTCAGGGCCAGGATAACCAGTGCTTTAAGCGTATTTTTCATGAGTGAACTCCTTTACCAAGGTTGATATGATGCTGAGAGATGTCAGGCTGCTGACGCAGCAGCGGGCGAAAACGGGTAATGTCGTACTATCTGCTCTTCCCTCTCTTTTTTGGCACAGCAGTAAATCCGGTTAACCGTTGTCTGGCAGAGGTTGCCCGGTGAACCATCATAAACTATTCGTCCGGCATTCATCCCGATCACCCTGCTGCAATATTCGCGGGCGTAGTCGAGTTGATGAAGATTGGCAACGACGGTGATGCCGTACTTTTCGTTGGCATTGCGGAGCGTCTCCAGAACGCTGCGGGCGCTGACCGGGTCGAGAGACGAGATCGGCTCATCGGCCAGGATTATCTCGGGATGCTGGGCTATTGCCCGGGCAATGGCCACCCGCTGCTTCTGCCCGCCGGAGAGGCGGTCGCAGCGGCTGAGCGCCTCATCCTCAATGCCTACCACCTTCATATACTCGTAGATCTCATCATACTGCTGTGAGGAATAGTGCTTGAAGATGGCCGAAAGGAGCGGTCTGCGGTGCAGCATGCCGCTGGCGATGTTGTCCAGTACTGACAGACGCGACACCAGATTGAAGCTCTGAAATATGACGCCGACCCGTGAGCGCAGATTTTTCAGGTCGCCATGACGGATAGATGCGACATCGCATCCCAGAACGTTCAGGTGTCCTCCCAGGATTGAGGTAGTAGCGTTGATCCCCATCAAAAGTGTTGATTTTCCTACTCCGGAAGGGCCGATGATGCTGAGAAATTCACCCTTCCTGACGGTCAGGTCAACATCCTTGACCACTTCCTTGCGGCCATAGCCGAGCGTCAACTGTTCTGCGCGAATCTGTTCCATGATTATCGGTTTTTTTCAGAAGGAGCGCCGTCGCTGGTGCTTTCCTCAACGTTACTACACCCTTCGTGCGAGATGCTCCCCCGCGTTCCCCCGGATGCATACATGGAACGCAACACCGCCCCGCACGTGTAATTGACTACTTCCTCCCGGTACACCGGTTTCACTTCGTCTACCGTTATCTGCCCGGCTTCGCTGCCGCAATCCATACAGGTGCCATATATGCTTTTCCGCATGCTACCTATCCTCCGAAATCAATTTCAATCAAGACGACCAGAAATATTAGCGTGGTTCAGCAACAGGGAATGTATCAAATCATCGGTTACAACGGTGTGCCATGTTTTCAAATTTTGCGTTACATGGCACTAGGCCCGGTCGCCATCCGCCAGCCGGCGGTTAATCTCTTCCACGATTTGTGGAACATCCGCCAGTGAATCAACGACATAATGGGCACCCCCTCTGGAAAGCCTTTCACGGGCCCGAATTATCCGCGCGTTTCTCTCTTTCTCGCTCAGAAGCTCCAGCTCTGATTCATCCAACCCCACCTCATTGCCGGTTCCGGCGATTGCGATGGTCCACATGCCGGCATTCAATCCTTCTTCAATGTCCGGCAGAGTATCACCAACCTTGACTATCGCCTCCATCGGGTAGGTTTGCATCTCCAGGGCAGCCTTGAAGCACATCCATGGGTGTGGGCGAGCGGATGAAACATGGTCGGTACAGATGCCGGCGTCCGGTTCAAAGCCGCACCTGACGGCTTCAGAGGCTAGGATGCGCAGCATTTCCGTCGTGTGGTTGGTCGTGGTACCGATCAGCATCCTCATATCGCGCAAAACCCGGATCGCTTCCAGCGCCCCGGTGATCGGTTTTTTGTAGTCACCCAGGCTGGCACTCTGGAGCGCTATCAATTCGCGGTTCAGGTTGTATATATCCCGTTGTGTTGGGTAGAGGCCGTAAATCTGTTCCCACTGAAGAGCCACCTGATCCATGTCAGTTATCTCTTCCAGCTGGGCTCGCTGGCTGACTCCCATTGTAGTCCGTATCTGCGATATGCCGACCTGAACGCCATGTCGTCTGAAAAGCTCGGTAATGGTTTGGGCTGATGCGCATGAGCCATGATCGACTATGGTACCGTCCCAGTCGAGAATCACAGCCTTGAGCGGCCCGGTATAGGTGCGTCGGTAGGTATAGGTATCCAATGGCAGGTCTCCTTGAAATCATGAGGATAATAAAAATGCGGCTCTGTCGGAAAACAACAGAGCCGCATGTACATCATATGTACTTGATCCTAAATACCGGAAACCGCCGCAAAGCTGCTGTTGTAATTGATGACAGCCCAGACGGTGTTCCGGGTTACATCCACGCCGTAGGTGCCGAGCGGATAGCCCGGATCGCAGGGGCCGAACACGAATTTCCTGGTTCCCCCGAAATTCTGGTTTACAGCATTGATCCAGTTGCCGCCGGAACCAACGGTAGCAAGTCCGAATGACCCGCTCTGAAGCTGCGCCGTGGTGTATCCGGTGGGATCAAATGAGAGTGAAAGCGCATAGGTATCGGACGTTGAGCTGCCTAGACCGATCGCCATTCCCCACAGGGTAAGAACGTCACTTGCGGTAGCGCTGGTTTTGGGGGCCCAGCCGGTGTCAACCGCTTTGTTGAGCGGTCGGCCGCTGCCGTCGAAAAGAGCGGTGCCGTTTACGCCACCCAGGATCTGGGCGGTAGTGGTTTTTCCGGTACTGCTGTTTTTGTAGCTGTCCTGTACATAGCTGTTGTAAGGCATGCCCTGGGCGACCACGAACTCCTTGCCGTTCAGGCTCTTCCCGAAGGTATCCCGCTTGCTGAAGACGAGGGTCGGTGAGGCCGATATCAGGTATTCACCGCTTGAATACGTCGGATATACCGGGGCGGAATAGTAATCGACCGTAACAGTGGGACCATCGACCGTGAAGATGTAGTAACCGATGGTGTTCAGCTCCTGAACTATCTGGGTCTGGCGGGCGATCTGTTTGGTGGACTTGCCGGTTGTGGTGCCAAGTCCCATCAGGTCGTACAGAACATCAACGGCAGGGGTTGAAGGAATATAAAATTTGGAGCTGTCGGAAGCGCAAAGGATCTGGTGGAACTTGTACGAGCCGCCATCGGTCGTGGTAATGATGGAGCGGTCATAAATGTGGTCGTGCCCCAGCATATGATACGCAACATTGTTGGTGGCCAGGCTCTTGATGAAGGCGTCCTGGGCGACCGGACTGGCGGAAGGGTCATTGCCGAAAAGCGCGTCCACATGGTTCTCAGTGATGACTCCTTTATGGCTGAAGGTGAAAGCGTGGGTATTTGCAGCTCTGCCGGAGAGCACGCTGTCGATCCAGCTCTGCTGAGCGGCTATCGCGGTTGCCAGCGAAAAGGTGGTGCCGTCCACATTTTTGCCGTCGGCAGGCGTGAACTGGTCGAGAAGGACAAAAGTTGCGCCGGTTCCGCTTGTCGGGGCATAGTCAAAAGCGTAACTCAGACCTTTCAGGTTCGTGCTGCCGTTCACGCTGGGGCTGCTGAAGTTGGTTCCGATCGTGAATGCGGAGCCGGTGACGGTTGGGGATGGTTGAAGAGCGGCGTCAGGATTAACTCTTTTGGCGGAACTGATTGATGCGAACGGCGTGGCGTTCATTTTGCCGTTCTGCGTTTGAGGGAACACATTTTTATACTCGGCGATGGAGGCGGCGCCTTTGTCTTCGTGATTGCCTCGCAGAGGGAAAAAGCCGATCCCGGCGTTATAAAGGGGCTGCCTGAAGAGGGCGGTGGTATCGATGGCGGTGACGGAGCCGCTGTCGGTAATGTCGCCGACCTGGACTACGAATTTTACCCCTTTTTTGATGAATTCCTGGTTGAGCTGCTGGATGATGCTTACGGCAACAGTATTCGGATTTTTGCCATCATCGGCTCCGATCCACTGGGTGTCGGCCATGACGCCGAAACTCCAGGCAGCGGCGGAGGGCTTGGTCAGAGAACCGGGAGTCGAAGTCTGGAGCGTTCCGTTCAGGCTGAGGCCGGAGTTGCCGTACGCGATAAACATGCCGCCGAACTTGAGTACACTGTTTTTGACATCGGCGAAGGTTTTGCCCGCAGGGACTTTTATGTTGGTGTCACCGAGGAGAGTGCCGCTTGCCAGCCCAAGGTCGGCCGATGCCGACTGTACAATGCCGTCCGAGGTGGATCCCAGAACGATATTCACGCTGCTCTGGATATTCAGGCCGCCTTGCGAAGGTGGATTGCTGAGATCAATGGGAGCCAGGTACCGGAACGTAGCACCGGCGTTAAGTTTAGCGACCAGAACGATCGCGGCCTGAGTCGAAGGGAGGGTAAAAGACAACCCGCTGAATTGGTTGCCGATAATGTCGGCCGGCGCACTGCTGATAACGGCGCCGGTCATGGCATCGACCGCAATAACGCTGCCGACGGAACCGGTGGCTGCGTCTACGGACTTCGCGGCAGTTTTGGCCGTTTCCGCTTCGAGAGAGCCGTTTATGGCGATACCCTTTTGCACCGTTTGTGTCATGGCGCCGTTGTTTGAGAGTCCGCTGCCACACGCTGTGAGTGCAAAAAGCCCCACCGCGAGAGCCATTCGAATTGAATACATCAATAATCTGTCTTTCATGCTTGCTGCTCCTTTCCAGAGGTATGTTGTTTCTATTTGTGAGGTCGGTCGGTTTATGGTCTGAAAAATACCGCGCCGTTTCCGGCGCGGGTTCCGGGAGGAATCACATGCTGCATATCAATCGATTAATTGGAGCGGGGAGCGAGGGATACCGTGGTTGAAGCGCCCCACTGTTTTGTGTTCCAGAGATATTCGCGAACCGTCATTTTCAGGGCAGTCGGATCGACGCTTACTACGTGGAACGAGAGTTTGGTCGCGTCTGTCGCCGAAAAGTTGCCCTTCATCGGAGAGTCAACCCGAAAGACATTCAGACTGATATCGTTATCAGGGCCGGTGTAGGTGTAGAATTCATTGGCGTTATCATTGCCGTGGAAGTAGGCCACGATGTTCTTGTGCGTCTTGAGCCAGGCCACTAAAGCCCGCTGTTCGATGGTGCTGACGATGGCGTTCTTGGCAGCGGCATCGGAATACGGAGTGCCTTGCGGCGTGGCTTCGGCAAACTTGTCGGAAAGCAGGTTTTCAAACTGGTTAGTGGCGTTTATGTCAAAGGGAGAAATCGGGTTGGTGAAGTGTTTTGATTCGGCATTCGGCTGGTCATGAGTGAAGATGATGACCGGAGTTGTGGCCGGCACATTTTTAAGATCATTGTCGATCAGCGGACGGGAAACGGAGTCGGGCCACATACCGACAAAAACCAGATGAACACCGTTCCAGTCACGGGATGTGACGACCCTGTTGCCGGCATAACTGGCGGCCGCCGTTGCATATGAGGGTGTACTGCCGATGAATGCGGCATTTGTCAGCGGGGTGGCAGGTTTCATCATCATGTTGTAGATCTGAACATACGATGTCGCGTCCAGCCCTGAAGTTGCGTTAAGTGGCGCCTTGTAAAAACCGATGGCGTTGGATACGTCATGATTGCCCGGCACAAGATAAATCGGAGCCTTGTTGCCGACTTTGTCCTTGAGATTCAGCGTGGTGAGATAGTCCGCTGCAAACTGGGGCCAGGTGGCTGCGGCTGGCGCATTTTTGTACGGATAAACGGATCCGTCCGAGCGATTGGAAATATCACCGGTATTAACGATGAAATCGACAGCGCCTAGCGGTTTGCAGGCATTGATGCCACTGTCGGTGCAGTTGAGTGTTACGCCGGACAGACCATTCATCACGTTTATCAAGGCGCCGTTGACCTGGGTAGCGGAGCTGTAACCGCTGAAAGCGGCTCTCTTGATGCCGTAGTGGGGATCCGAGGTGTAGATGAACTGGAACTGCATGGCCGCAGGATCCATGGAGCCGACGATCGTTATACCGTTTGCGCCGTAGGATAATACACCCCCCCCGTATGTGACCACCAGATTGGAAACAGCGGCAAAGTCGTATCCCGACGGTACTGAAGCACCGCTGTCAACGCCAATCCGCCCCTTGACTTTCAATGCCGCTTCCACGGATTGAGTAATGCTCTCGGATTTCAACCCGATGACAATGGTTACCGGGTTGTTCGTAAACAGTCCGGATGGCTGGCCGCTGACGTCAACGGGGATGATTGCACGATAGGCAGTGCCGTTGTTCAACTTTGCAACCAGCAGAAATACCGATTTTGACGACGGCAGGGTAAAAGCGAGGCCGGAAAACTTGTTATCGATGATGTCTACGGAAGCGGAGCTGATCGTAGTGCCGGTAAAAGCGTCGACTGCCGATACCGAGCCGATTGAGTTGGCCGCCGCCCCTACGCTCTTTTCCACCTCCTTGCCGAGCGCAGATTCCAGGGAGCCGTTGATGGTCAGCCCCTTCTGGGCGGACTGCTGATTACCGCTCATGCCGGTAATGTCACTCCCCCCTGAACATCCATTCAGCGCGAACAGGCCGGCAAACAGCACTGTCACAAGAAACATCAGGTACAAACTCCTTTTCTTTTTACTTACATCCATCTTTGTTACCTCCATAAATCAAATTTTTACTGTCCGGATAGGCTTCTAACACAAAGTTTATTACGATAGGGTTCCAACTCTGCAATAATTCTGTTACTATTTTGCAGATCGTCTCGTGAATATTTTGTAACCAAAACGTTGCCGAATCGCTACACAGCATCACTACGCGATCTGCTACACTTTTTCGGTTAGGGCATTCATTATTTACAGGATGCCCTCACATCAAATACATCAGCCAGGAATACCCGATCATGAAACCATTCCTGTTCGTCAACCCCCTGTCCGGCAGCTATGCCCGCAATAGAATCAACAGGGTCATTACCCGTCTGAAAAATGCCGGTTTGTCTCCGACCCTCTTTTCTGTAAAGACACCGGCGGAGATTATATCCAGCTGCCGTCAGATAAATGAGAGCGCCGATCCACCACTGGTGATAGTTGCCGGTGGCGATGGTACCTTCAATGTAGTTATTAATGCTCTCCGGCCGGGCAGCGCCACTCTGGCGGTGCTTCCCATGGGAACCTCCAACGTTCTGGCTGCCGAACTCGGCATCAAATCGGTTAAATACGGCATCAAACGCATCCTGAAAGGGAAAACGCGGTCACTCTCGCTCGGTTTGCTGGAACTGGAGCAGGTTAGCTACCGTTTTGCACTTATGGCCGGCATCGGACTGGATGGAAGCGTGGTCAGGGACGTGTGGCCGCTCGGAAAGCGTCTGCTGCGGCAGGGAGCCTATGCTCTTTCCGCACTATGCGGAGCTTTCAAGTGGGACCGGAGCCTGATTGAGGTTGTTACCGCAGAAAAACGGATAGAATGTCACAGCGTCATCGTCTGCAGTGCCTCACGTTACGGAGGGGACTACATCATCGCACCGGAGGGGGACCTGTTCTCGCCGGAACTCACGGCGGTCTGCATTCGAAAAAATAACAGGCAGAGCTATGTGAGACTGGCATATGAATTATTAACAGGAAAAGCGGATACCAGCAGCGAGCTTGTCCGCATCACTGTCGGCGGACTGGAAGTCAGAGGCATCAAGCCGATCCAGATCGATGGCGACTTTGTCGGCTACAGCCCGGCCAGAATCACGGCGGTACCTGATTTTGCCCGTATTATTGTCTGAACGATTTCCCGCCATGGCAAGACATGCATGGCTGAAATTCCTGACGGCCCTGACGGTTCTGTTCTGTGCGTATCAATCTCACGCTCATCCTCTGATCATATCCATCGACTCATCAAACCGCTTGCGTTCCGATCCGGTGGCTTCAATGGCCATTGATGACGTTGCCGGGCTGTTGCGCAGCGCTTTTTCAGGTGCGCAGGTAGTTCATAACGCCCGTGCCTGTCAGGTGCGGATCGTGCTACCCGATGTCGTCGCCACCAGGGATCACTGTATTCCAGTGCCGTCCGGACGACACTATTTCTGCACGGCCGTGCCGGACGCTTCCTATCGCTGGCAGTCGGGCAGACGTATGGGAACCATCGTCATTAAACTGGAGAGCGCAACGCCGGATGGTGTAGCGGCCGGACTGTACGGATTGTTGCAGGAAAAACTTGAACGGTCGCTGCTGCTCTTAACCACCTTCGA
>Ga0194037_1000282_pt1 | contig 40086 bp, 38 predicted proteins | sample JunL306m_MetaG_FD_148653 | JGI IMG/M metagenome (GOLD analysis project Ga0194037, IMG submission 148653) | Anoxic zone freshwater microbial communities from boreal shield lake in IISD Experimental Lakes Area, Ontario, Canada - Jun2016-L304-6m | ecosystem: Environmental > Aquatic > Freshwater >... | reverse complement strand
CAGCCCGCGCACTCTCATGGGGCAGACAGGGGTTGGCTGATGGTTGAGGTGGATTCACGCCCATCTGGAACCTCGATAAAAATATCGAGTTGCTGCCCGACGAAGGCCTTGAGCTGGCTTGGATCATATTCATAGAGGACTTGCAGTACCCGCGTATCGACCCGCTCAGTGCTATCGCCGGTGAGTGATCGTTTGGGGACGACGTAAGGCTCGACATAGGCGAGGGTCAGCGGGGTGCTCATGTCACGATTGCCGCGGAGGTAGGCTAAGGCGTCGCCCTTGGGATTAAAACGCCAGACATCGTTTTCATCGATATCGACTCGGACATGCAGCTGATGAAGATTACCCATGACCAGAAGCGGCGATGACCCTTGTCCTTGAGCCACAGGACCGGCTTGCGCAAATTCTCCAGGACGGATATTGACCTGAAGAATCTGGCCATCGGCTGGCGCCCTGACCTTAAGCCGTTCCAAGGTCGTCATCACTTGTGCCAACTGACTTTCGGCCTGTTGAACTTGAGCCTTTTGCGAGAGGATGCGGGCATTATTGATGAGGACATTGTTCCTCCGCTGCTCTAGATCTTCTTGGCTGATTGCCCTTCGATCCTCGACGGATTCAGCGAGCTTTAGGAGGATATCGGCTTGTCGCTGCAGTGCCTCCGCCTCCTTGACACCGGCTCGAGCCCGCTCGAGGTCCGCTTTACGGATGTCCAGGATGGCGAGTATGTCGCGATCATCAATCGTAAATAAGAGATCATTCTTTAAAACCTGATCTCCGACAGTGACATGAAGGGTCTTGATTAAACCAGGGAGGGCTGATCCTATGAGGATGTTGCGGTTCTTAGCCTCGATGATGCCGGACCCTGCGATGAAATGGTTAAAAGGGGAGTCTGAGGGTTGGGCGACGGGAGCCGCCACCTTCACAGGCTGGTTGCCACGCATGACCGTGAGGACACCGAGTCCAAAACCGATGATGGCCAAGAGCGGGAGAAGATAACGGATCAGCATGGGGGCTGTCTCACAGTAGGGATCACTCAATAGGGGGAGGTGAAGGTCGGTTGAAGGGATGGGCTTTTCACAATGTTGCCGTCGTCCATATGTGCGATGGTGTCAGCAAATTCGAAGATACGCTCATCATGCGTCACGATAATCAGCGCCTTGCCGGCATCGAGGGCCACGCCTTTGAGAAGTTCCATGACCCTTTGACCGGTATCATGATCGAGCGCACTGGTCGGCTCGTCACAGACAATGAGTCTTGGATCATGGACCAACGATCGAGCGATGGCGACCCGTTGTTGCTGACCGCCGGATAACTGCGAGGGCATGGAGGTCAGTCGCTGGCCAAGTCCCACCCGATCGAGTATCTCTCGAGCCGCTTGGAGGGCGAGGGGGCGTTTGACCCCATTGATGATCAGGGGGACCGCGGCATTTTCCTGGGCCGTCAGTGAGGGAAGGAGATTGTAGGACTGAAAGACAAAGCCAATGTTTTTTGCGCGAAAAGCTAATTTATCGCGGTCGCTGAGGGATTTAAGATCGACCCCATAGACTTCGCACGTCCCCTCATCCTGATCCAGAATGCCGGCAATCACCGAGATGAGGGTCGTTTTGCCGCAACCAGAAGGACCGACTAACATCATGAGCTGGCCCACCGGGATGTCGAGATGAACCCCGCGCAGCGCCATCACCTCTTGACCACCGGCTTGGTAGCGCTTCGTGAGGTTCCGGCAATGGACCGCCATCATGGGTGTCACACGCATTAAGTCTTGAAAACCATGGCAGGTTCAAGGGTCATGACTTTGCGAATGCTGATGCCGGCGGCTATAAGACAAATCAGCATGACCCCAACGCCACTGAAGACAAGGAGTTGCCAGGGAAACTTGAAGGACAGGATGGTATTGCGCATCGCCCAACCGAACACCGAGGTCAAGCCAACGCCGAGGCCATAACCGATGATGCCGACGATCGAGGCCTGCAGCAGAATCATCATTAAAAGGGTTCCATTGCCCGCCCCCATGGCCTTCAGGACAGCAAATTGGCGAAGATTTTCTAGGGTGAAACTATAGAAGGTTTGGCCTGCGATTGCGGCTCCGACGAGAAAGCCTAAGGCGACCGAGATTCCGAAATTGATCGGAATACCGGTGTTTTTCATGTAGTAGTTGTAGGTTAATTCCTGAAAACCTTTCTGGGTATAGGCGGCAAGACCGGTATGGGATTCAATGTTTCGGGTCAGCTCTTCAATATCAACGCTGGGTTTGGCCTTGACCAGAATAAAGGACAAGAGCTTCCTTTCTCTTGGCGCCATGTTCTTAGCCCTGGAATAGGTGGTATAGACGACCGGTTGCGACTGGAAGGTTCGTGTGGTTTTGGCAATGCCCACCACGATAGCGCGATGATCATTCAGTTCGAGTAAGTCGCCGACCTTAAGAGGAGAGAGTGTGCCATCAGGGCCTTTTACCCCGAGCTTCTCGTTGGCGCCATATTGGTCGACAATCACGCTGTCGGCTCTTCGAAGATCCTCAAGACGTCCCTCAATCATCTCAGGCGGCCCGCCAATCAGCGTGGCATCATCAAGGCCTATGACATTGCAAGTCTGGAAATTGCCGTTCGTCAGACGGGCCTTAATCAGCCCCTTATAGAGCGGCATGGCCCAGTCGACGCCACTCACGCCTCGAACGCGATAAAGTTCTGTGTCTTGGAGGGGTTTGACGTCGTCTACAAATTGGACTTTAGGATCCATGACCCAGATATCTGGCAGTCCGACATCACTGATGAAACTGAACGAGCGGGTCATCAGGCCAACAAAAATCGCGGGCTGCTGGGTCATGATGAGCGAGGCAAAGGTCAGTCCCATGATGATGCCAAGATACTTGCTTCTATCACCCATCAGCATGCGGATCGCGATGTAGCTCATAAGAGGCTTCCAGGTGAGGGATCGAGTGCCCGGAGGCCTCCGAGTGAAAAGCGAATAATCATGTCGGCGGTTCGGTCGATCGCTTCGGGACTGCTGATCACCTCTGGGCAGAGCCGCTCGATCATTGGTTTTGAATGACGGAAAACCAGGCACTGGCCGATGATGCAGTGAATGACCCGATCGATATCGGTGTGATCGAGGGTATCACCGACCAGTTGCGGAATCAGCTCACGAAGGATAAGAAACCTCGGTTTCATCACCGTGTCGATAATAAAATGAAGTGCCTCGGTGGGTTCTGCAATTTCCCGGGCCATCAGCCGGGCATGGAACCCCAAGTCTGATTCATCGAGAAGGCGCATCAGAAGATGACGGATAAAAATCTTCAGTCGATCGCTCGCCGGCAGTGATTCATCGCTAAAGGCGGCTTGAGGGTATTTACGGTCGGCTTCGCGAAACGAATAAGCGAGCACCTCGCGGTACAGCATTTCTTTGCTGGTGAAGTAATAGCGGATGGCCGAGATGTTGGTGCCGGCCCGGGCGCAGATATCCCTCACCGTGGCTTCGCGGAACCCTCGCTCCGCAAACACCACCAGGCCCGCGGCCAGGAGTCGTTCGATGGGTTTGTCGTCCAAAGCGTTCAGAAGATAGGAGTGGGCATAAGAGCATCCTATTCAAACAGGCGTTTGAATGCAAGCTGCACCCCCCATTAAGGTCCATGGAACCCCATCAGAGGGCTGACAGCCAGGATGTAAGCCCTTCAGCCGACCCTTTGTAGTCGATGATGGCATCAGGCCGGATCAGCATCCCTTCATCCTTCTTGAGGGTCAGGAGATGCTGAAGCACACCGGCGTCATCAAGGCCTTTTGAACCGAGTTGGTGCTGTCTGATGGGAAGCCCAAGATGCGTCGTTGGCCAAGCCTTAGGATCTGCCGAAGGACCCAATAACAGCGTGCCATAAAGAGGACCTTGAGATCGGAGGAGATGCGATGCGGGAATGTGAGCGGCGCCGCAAGAGATTTTAAGATCTGGAAATGCCTGACCGAGCCAGGCTTCTTTGCCACCCTTGAGGGCCTTATAGACGGCCTCATAACTGACATCGTCTTCAGTCAAAGCATCTGAAATCATTCGTTTTAGGGGGGGGAACTTCAGGAGAAGCGACATGATGTGGCCGCGAACCTTGCGAAGGATAGGTTGCCTTAACATGCCCGCCCTGAGCATGCGGCCGCTCATGGTAAGAACATGGCGGGCCACCGGATGGCGCTCCGCCTGATAGCGCTCGATGGTTCTTGGATGTGCCCCATGGCAGACCGTCGCCAGCCTGAAGCCAAGGTTAACCGCGTCTTGGATTCCGGTATTCATCCCCTGACCGCCGGCGGGGCTGTGGACATGAGCTGCGTCACCTGCGATGAGGACCCGCCCATGGATATAGTGGTCGATTTGGCGTTCGTTGATTCTGAATTCCGATAGCCAGTGGGTTTCTGAGATCATCCATTCGAGTCGTGTGCGCTCGCTGATGGCTCTTTGGAGTTCAGCGGCGGTAGGGTCCTTTGGTGGATGGTTGTTGTCGATAGAGCCACCATCAACGATGATCCTGAAACGATCTTTGCTGATCGGGAAGATAGCAATGGCTCCTTCCGGAGAGGAGCTCATAAATAGATCCCCTTCGGCCACATCGGTTTCAATCGAAGCCGGTGCAGGGCCCTTGGTTACGGTGATATCCCCAAGGAGCCAGCGACTCGCCATGGATTCTCCTTGAAAGGTGAGGCCGAGGAGATGGCGCGTCGTCGAGCGGCCCCCATCGGCCGCGATCAGGTAACGGGCCCTCAAGGTCTCAGGCTTTCCTCTCTGAGTCATCTCGGCCGTGATACCCTCAGCATCTTGGCTGAAACGCTCTAGTTGAGCGTTTCTCTCCACGGTGATGCCGCCTTTCAAGAGGGCCTCAACCAGGATGGCTTCGATCCTGCTTTGTGGGATGAAAATACCCGGAGGGAGACCATGGCCCTCGGTCAGGAAGGGAAGGGTTGCCTGATGTTGACCCTCATCGAAAAAATGAGCATTCTGCGCTCTAATGCCCTCTACAAGGAAGGTTTCGAAGGGAATCAGGGGATCTAGAGAAAGGAGCGATCGACGCCACAGCACCAGCGCTTTTGAGAGAGGCGTCGCCTGTTCATTGCGGTCAATGATGCGGATCGGGATCCCTTGGCGATGAAGTGATAAAGCGACGGTGAGCCCCACAGGACCGGCACCGACAATCAAAATAGGGGTATTCTTATGCATCTAAATCTCCAGCAATAAACAGATTCCTTGCGGCCAAGAAAGAAGATATAATTTATCATCGAAACGATCCCCTCTCACGGAGGATCACCGTTCGATGTCTGCCCGCATCCTTCGATGACACCCGAAGACGAACCGGTCTCCGCCCAATCTCAACGTAACTTCTTATGACGATGCCGAATAGGCTAGATGCCCTTAAAGACACTGATGTCCTGCCATTGAACGAAGCCGCTGAATTGCTGGGTCTTGAACCTTCGTATTTGGAATACCTTGCCGCCTCTAAAGCATTTGGCCTCAAAAGCAAGGCCATCAAGTGGAAACGTCAGTTCATCGTCAGTGACCTTAGAGATTTTCTCCAAGCCCGGTCAAAGGGTGTCACGGGTGGCTGAGCGCATTCAGCAGGAGCTGATTTCACCAGAAGACGCCGCCCGGATGACCGGGCTCACTCGGTCCGAGCTCGCGCAGTACACACAACAACGAACGTTTGGCCTTAATAGCATCAATCGTCAGGGCAAAACTTGGTACCGTGCTGACATCCTGCGCCAGTTCCATGCCAACCTTCAGGCAAATCGCGCAGCCGAATCCTTGTTTCGCTGAGGGTTTTAAAGAGGAAGCCGAATTGATTCTAGATCATCGACCCTCAGTGATGCGTGAGGTTTCTGTGCCCAAGGAACTTATCTGGGATCGTCAGAGTCTTGAATGCATATGGGCGTTGTTTCAAGCGAATTTCCCCAGTCCCTCCCCCTTTGCCTACTTTTTTAGGCGACCATGAAAGTCATTCGTTGTATCGATCAGACTGGGGAGGTGGTGACCGCCGCCATAGAAGCCGATGGCCGGGCCAGAAAGATCGAGGGTGATCTTTACTGTGACTATACGATCACTAAGACGGTCGTTGAGGTTCAAGAGCAGTTGGCACCGATCGTTCCTAAAGCCATCCTCTGTGTGGGTCTTAATTATCGTCGTCATGCCGAGGAGACCGGCGCTGAGTTGCCGCGTTATCCCATCCTGTTCATGAAATCGCCGTCGAGTCTCCAGGATCCACTGAAGCCCATCGTCATCCCGCAATACCTTAAAAGCGATAAAGTGGACTATGAGTGTGAGTTGGCGGTCGTGATCGGCAAGGCGACTAAGAACGTCAGCGAGGACGAAGCCCTCCATCATGTCTTTGGTTATACGGCAGCCAACGATGTCAGTGCCCGCGATTGGCAAAAGCACGCAGGCGGTGGCCAGTGGTGTCGCGGTAAGACCTTCGATACATTTTGCCCTTTGGGCCCTGTCCTTGTGACCCATGAGGAAATTAAAGATCCACAGAATCTTAGGATCAGGACCCTGATCAATGGTGAAACCTTCCAGGACTCCAACACGAAAGACATGATTTTTAGCGTGGCTCAACTCATTGCTTTTTTGAGTGGGAGTACAACGCTTGAACCGGGTACCGTGATCCTGACGGGAACCCCGGCGGGCGTTGGAATGGCCCGTGTCCCAAAGCGTTGGCTCGTGGAAGGGGATACCGTCTCGATTGATATCGAGGGGATCGGGATGCTCACCAACCCGGTTTTAAATGAAACGCTCTGAATGACCCCCCAAGGCCGGCCCAAACGATTAGGAACCCGCGGCTTGAGATTGCGGTATACGCTCTTAATGATCGGGTTGTGCGCGGGAAGTTTAGAATACACGGTCGCCTTAGGGTTTAATCCTTACCCTGATGATCCCTTCAAGACCCATGATGCGGTCTCTGTGACCCCGGGTCGTGCAGTGAGTCAGGCGACACATGACCCCTGCCAATGGCCAGATAATGGGCCAGAAGCCTGGGCGCTGGTCGATGTGATTGAGCATGCCCTCTGTCACAACCCTCAAACCCGGGAAGCTTGGGCAAATGCCCGGCAGCAGGCTTCGCAGCTTGGGGTGGCCGAATCGGCTTATCTTCCTTCCCTTAATTTCTCGCTGCCTGTGTCCCGCAGTCAGAACACCGCAGGGGGCGGTATATCGAGTGGCGTTCCGGTCAATAATGGGGGTGGTGTCCATTCACAATACACCAGGATCGTACCGACCCTAAGCGTCAACTACCTGCTCCTCGATTTTGGTGGACGGGCCGCTCGGGTGGAATCGGCACGTCAGGCGCTAGAGGCGGCTAACTGGACCCATGCCAAGGTTATTCAGGATGTCCTGTTCATGGCCATTCAGTCCTATTACCAGCTCTTTGCGGCGAAGGCTTCAGAGAGTGCTGCTGAACAGACGGAACAGTTCACGCGCAAAGCTTTTGAAGCGACGAAGGCGCGCTTCGACATCGGATCAGCAGCCCTGAGCGATAAGCTGCAGGCGCAAACGACCCACGCGCAAGCCAAGGTGAATCTTCGAACAGCCATTGGCAATGCCCGATCTGCCGTGGGTTCCTTGGCGACGGTCATGGGGCTGAAGCCCCATGACCGGATGGTCTTTGAAGAGCCTTTGTTAGTCGGTCCCAACGAAGAGCGAGAAAAAAATGTGGAGGACCTCCTGATCCTGGCTAGGGAGTCTCGACCGGACCTTGCAGCCCTTGAAGCCCAGGTGAAAGGGAGCGAGGCGAACGTCCTTTCCGCCCAGTCGCAAAGTCTTCCAACCCTCTCGATGGTGGGTAACTATGCCTACCTTGATTCAATTGGAACGCGGGCTATTTCAAGTTGGGCCGTCGGCGTTCAGGTCTCTTTCCCCCTCTTTACAGGCTTCAATAACACCTATCAGATCAAGAGTGCGGAAGAACAGGTGGAATCGCAGGCCGCTAACCGGGATCAGTTGGAACAGGCGATTTTCCAAAGTGTCTGGCAGTCCTATTACACCCTCGCAGCGACGCGTGACAATCTCAAAAACACCGAGGACTTGAGGGATAGCGCGCTTAAAGCAGAACAAGCCGCCCTTGGCCGCTATGAAGAGGGTGTCGGTAATATTGCCGAATTGATGAACGCAGAAACGAACCTAGCCAATGCCCGTTACCAGTATGTCCAGGCCCACTACAATTGGCGTATCGGAAAGGCACAGCTGGCCCAGGCCTTAGGCCGATTGGATGTCGATGATGTCGAAGCGGTCGAAGGTGGCCAGCAGAATCGATTAAGTCAGTAAGTCATCAGCAGAAAGCGCACCCAAGACCTCCATGAAACGTCCTAAAAGATTATTGTTGATACTCAGCCTTGTCCTGTTGGCCGTGGCGGTCATCATAGCGTGGCAGCCCTCTGATGCTCGAAAGGCTAAGTCTCGATATACAACGGTTGCGGTTGATCGTGGCGCCATCCGGAAATCCGTCGCTGCCAATGGCACCTTGAACCCCTTGGTTCTCGTGAATGTGGGAACCCAAGTCTCAGGAACCATCCAAAGACTGCAGGTCGACTTCAATGATCGCGTCCAAAAAGGGCAAACCCTCGCGCAACTCGACCCAGCATTGTTTAATGCGGCCTTGGCCCAAAGCCGTGCCAATCTCAAGAGCAATGAGGCGAGTCTCAAGCTTGCCGAAGCCAATGCAGGCCGGACTCATCATCTTTTTGAGCAAGGCTATGTGCCTAGGATTGAGTGGGATCAGGCGATTCAAACGGTCAGCTCAGCGCGGGCCAATATTGAAGCGGCTAAAGCGCTCGTGCTTCGTGATGAAACCAATCTTCGTTACAGCACTATCCTTTCACCGGTCTCCGGTATCGTTATCTCCCGCAATGTGGATATTGGACAGACTGTCGCCGCGAGTTTCCAGACGCCGACCCTTTTTAGCATTGCCGAGAATCTTAAGCGCATGCAGATCGATACCACCGTGGCTGAAGCCGACGTCGGCGGTATCAAGGTGGGCCAGTTGGCCAACTTCAGCGTCGATGCCTTTCCGGGGCGTGATTATGGGGGGCTAGTGCGACAGATTCGCTTAAATTCCCAGGTTCTCCAGAATGTCGTGACCTACAACGTTGTGATCGATGTGGGGAATCCTGATGAATCCCTCCTTCCTGGGATGACCGCGTTTGTGAATATTGGCATCGCTGAACGCCTTGATGTTCTTAGGATTCCTCTGGCGGCGCTGCGCTATAAACCGGTTGAGGAGGAAACCGCACCCCATCGTTCGCCCCAAACAGAATCCCATAGTCCTGATGCGGATGAGAAAGTCGTCTATCGGCTCCGTGAGGGGATCTTAACGCCCATCACGATTCGGGTAGGTCTTTATGATGGGAAGTATCAAGAGATTGTCTCTGGGAACCTTGATGACGGCGATCAGCTGGTCATGGGGGATCGGAGCAGCCTTGGAGAGGAGGGTAAGACCGGCCCAAATCAGTCCTTTAAGCTTAAAATGTTCTAAACATGGGCGACATCCTGATTCAGGCGAAGTCTCTGACCAAGGACTATGCCCTCGATGAAGGGGAGATTGTTCGTGTCCTTCATGGTCTTGATTTCACGATTGAATCCGGGGAGTTTTTGGCCATCATGGGTCCTTCTGGATCGGGTAAATCCACCTTGATGAATCTTCTCGGATGTCTTGATACCCCAAGCGGTGGGCATTACCTCTTAAAAGGGGAAGATACCGCGGCGATGTCGCCCGACCAATTGGCCTCCCTTCGCAGCAGAAAGATCGGTTTCGTCTTTCAGGGCTTCAATCTGCTCCCTAGAAAAAGTCTTATTGATAACGTCGCGTTACCGCTCGTTTATTCCGGTGTCCCTCGGGTTGATCGTGAGCGCATCGCGCGCGCAATCCTTGAGGAGGTGGGTCTTGGCGACCGGCTTCGCCATCGCCCCGGTCAGCTTTCAGGGGGGCAGCAGCAGCGCGTAGCCATCGCGCGGGCACTTGCGAATAAACCTTCCCTGATTCTTGCCGACGAGCCGACCGGCAATCTTGATACGAAGACCAGCGAAGATATCCTGGCCTTATTCGACAGTCTTCATCAACAGGGACTGACGATCATCTTGGTCACTCATGAACCCGATGTCGCCCGGCATGCTGACAAGATCCTCTATCTCATTGATGGCCGGATTGATCGCTTGGTAGTGAATGCTCATGCAATTCAGTGATACGTTTTTAGAAGCCAGCCAGTCGATGGGGGCCAACCGCCTGCGGACCGGTCTGACCATGCTTGGGATGATCATTGGTGTGGCCTCCGTGGTGTTGATGTTAGCGATTGGGCAGGGCGCTCAAGCTTTGGTCACTGAATCCATTGCTTCGATGGGGAGTAACCTCTTTATTGTTCTCTCTGGGGCCTCTACCGCCGGGGGGGTTCGCATGGGGGGAGGCACCGTACCCACGCTGACTTATAAGGACACGATGGCCATCGGAGAGCTTGAATCGATTGCCGCTGTCGCCCCGATGCTCCCCAATAGTGCGCCGATGGTTTATGGCTCTAATAACTGGACCACCCAAGTGGTGGGCACCACCTCTGAATATTTCGAGGTGCGTGACTGGCAACCCTCCAAAGGGGTGGTGTTCACTCCGACGGATCTTCGGTCAGCGAATCGGGTCGTCCTTTTAGGGCAGACCGTCGTCAATCATCTGTTTGGGGATGAGGATCCTCTGGGTAAGATCCTCCGCATCAAGAACAATCCGTTTACGGTGGTCGGCGTGCTCTCTAGTAAGGGCCAGAGCCTTGATGGCCGTGATCAGGATGATACGGCTCTGATCCCTTTCACCACGGCTCAGCGCAAGGTGTTCGGTAATCAGTTTCCGGGCATGGTCCGCTATGCCATGGCCAAGGCGACCTCGGCCGAAGTGATGACAGCCGCTGAAGCGCAGATGAACGATCTTCTTCGCCAGCGCCATAGGATCCGCAGCGGGATGGACGATGACTTTTCGATTAGAAACCTGACCGCGCTTGCCCAAACCGCCCAAGGGGCGACCAAGGCCATGTCAATGATGCTTGGAGCGATTGCGGGGGTTTCTTTGTTGGTGGGTGGTATCGGGATCATGAATATCATGCTGGTCTCGGTGACGGAGCGCACCCGAGAGATTGGCATTCGGATGGCCATCGGTGCCCGCACTTTCGATATTCTCTCTCAGTTTCTGTTGGAAGCCCTCATGATCTCTCTTTCAGGGAGCCTTCTTGGCGTGATCCTCGGGGTCACCATCGCCTGGCTGGTGGCCACCAGCTTTGGCATGAACGTGGTGGTGACCCTCACATCCATCCTCCTCGCCTTTGGGGTGGCTGCTGCAGTTGGAATCTTCTTTGGGTTCTATCCTGCCAAAAAAGCGTCGGCGCTCCGTCCTATCGAAGCCTTGAGGTACCAATGATGAAGGATCTTATGAGATCGAACGGTCTCAGAGCCTTGTTGCACGTGGCGGGTTTCATCGCGCTGGCGGGATGTAGCTTATTGGGTGATCCGTTTGACGCTGAACAGGCGTCAAAGATACGTAACGGGATGAGCCGTGAACAGGTGATCGCCATCATGGGATCAGAGCCTTCCACCGTCGAGGGGTCTGATCCTTGGAAATTAGTCTGGATCTTCAGTATCGCCGACCCTATTTCTGTTGGCACGCGCACCGAAAGGGTCAGTTTTACCTTCGATGAAAACAATCGGCTTTATGGGTTACCGAAGACGCGGGATGACATTCCCTGAAGAAGCGTCCGCTAAGGACGCATCATAGCCCTTAAAGCCCACGATCTCTTGAAGCTCTTTGAAGCTGACCCGGCGCTCGACCCTATCGCCCTTTTTAAGCTGTTCGAGTGCTTCTTGCATGGCTCTCACGGCGCTACTTAATAAGGTCAGGGGATAGGCGGCAATGTGATAGCCCAAATCATGAAGTGCATCGGGGGAGAGATAAGGCGTTAAGCCATCCTCGAGCATATTGGCCATGGTCGGCAGCTCGACGGCCCGATTGAATGCTGCCATTTCGTCAATCGATTCTGGGGCTTCTAGAAAAAGGATATCGGCCCCTAGATCCTCAAACATTTTTACCCGTTCGATCGCTTCCTCAAATCCTAAGGTGGCTCTTGCATCGGTTCGAGCGAGGATGAGTATATCGGCGCCTTGTTCTTTGGCTCTGATCGCGGCTCTTAAGCGAACCTTGGCGTCATCGCGAGAAACGACGTCCTTCCCTTGAGTATGCCCACAGCGTTTGGGTGCCACTTGATCTTCTATCATGATGGCGGCGAAGCCGGCTTTTGCGAAACCTTCAACGGTTCTTTCTACATTCGCGGCGTTGCCATAGCCGGTATCACCATCACCGATCACGGGGATGGTGACGGCCTCAAGGATCGATCGACCTTGATCGAGGATCTCTCCGTAGGATAAGAGTCCGGTATCAGGACGAGCGAGGCGAGCTGCGGCCACTGAAAAACCGCTCATAAACGTCAAGGGGTAGCCCGCCCTTTGGATGAGTCGGGCCGAGAGGCCATCAAAACAGCAGGGCATGATCAAAAGATCAGGCCCTTGAAGAAGATGACGGAGGGTGGCGGCAGTTCTGGTCACGTCACCTAAAAATTGGGATCTTGAATCTCGGCGCTTGGGCTTGCAGAAGGCGCAGGCGGATTCGATAGTGGGGAGGCCTCCGCCGGTTCAGCAGGGGATGAAGGTTCATTTGGCATGATGAGGCGGACTTCTGGCTCGCCCTCATTGGAGGCCTGACGGGCGCTAGCTTTGCTGCGGTTATTTGCATCCCACCGGGTGGCAGGACCTACGATGATGAGGGCTTTGTAAGCTGTCACCGTGCGCCCTGTTTTTCGGCCTGAGAGCTCACCAATTTGATCAACGGGGCCATAGCCACTTTGGCCAATCAGGTGAAACATTTCTTCCGCACGGTAATCTTCCTCATGGATGCAGCCATGTGATTCGGCGGCCTTACCCATATCGGCGATGGATGAGCGATCGAGCGATGAATGAAGCGCCATACCGCCATGGAAAAAGACAGCCCAGAGCATTGGGGCATCATAGGCATGGGACCAGTGACGAGAGGAAAACGCCTTGGGTGAGAAATACCCATTCGCGGTTTCATGGCCGGCCATCCCAGTCGAGACGAGCCAATAGTAGAGGAGACCGGTTCCTCTTTTATACACTCTGAGCGTTTGCGCGGGCCCCCAAAAGTCATCGTCGACTTCACTAACCACCACGATGAGGTTGTAAGTCTCAAAGTCAGCATCCTCAAGAGGGTTGGGGAGGGTCAGGGCAACCGCTTTATTGGGATCTTTATAAGGCGTAAAGGCTTTGGTAACACCAAAGGAATAATGGAGGTCGGCGCCTGGGTCATTTTCATAGCGCGGGTTCGGTTGTGTTCTTGGGAAACCCTCCCATGGACCCGCGTCCCCCCCATTCATGGCGCAAACCTGATGGGTCATCAACCCTAAAAGCACAAAGGCCACGAAGCGTCTTAAAACAAAATGGATGAATGGCATGATGTCAGGTGTGCGTGTTGTTTTGAATCTAAAAGAACATGATACAGCAGCCCCCGAAGGGTTCAAAGACTCGGCGCCTCGATAGGGCCCGCATCAAAAGGCAGGGTTGAACCATGACTTCAAGGGAAGTTGTTCGTTTCCGGTAGGGGCATCAGGCAACTGATGTCCCTACCGGAAACAGTGGTTCAAGAAGCGATCCTCTTTTGTTTCTTTTGAGTGTCCGATAAGAAGGCTTTCGGCCATTTTCAATCATCGATTCGTGGTGTGCCAATAGACCTTTTAATCAAATCATAATATTCACAAAATCTGTGGATAACTTTGTGGGAAAGTAAATGGGAGCGACCAGTGCCTTGCCTCTCATTAAATTGACCATATTTTATACATTTCTGTAAGCTATTGATTATTATGGCTATATTATAAGTTATTGATCTATAGTCAAATGCACCAACTTATTTCATTTCGATGAATTCTGTGGGGACAAATCAAGATCGACGGAGGTTTTTCTGCACCACCTAAAGACATTTATCCCCAGATTAGTGCGCTTTGATGGTGGGGACCAATGAGTAAGCCGATAGGCATGTGCTGTAACGCTATGGGTACAAAAAAACCGCTATTTGGTATGGGTTGTGAGCTTCCCCCTGTTTTTCGACCAACAAGGGCGGTTATTTAGGCTGCCAGTTTCCCTGGATCCGGATTCTTCGCCCATTGGCTAAGATACTGGATCGGGGACTGGTAGCCCAGTGTCGAGTGTCTTCTCTTTCGATTATAGAAAACCTCGATGTACTCGAAAACAATCTCTCGCATCTGCCTCTGATCCACATAGGGCTCACCATGGATCCGCTCATTCTTGAAGCTGCCGAACCAACTCTCCGTCGGAGCGTTATCCCAGCAGTTTCCCTTACGGCTCATCGAACACACCATGCCGTATTCCCGCAGGAGATCCTGGAAAATCCCAGCAGCGTATTGGCTCCCACGGTCCGAATGATGCAGAAGACCCTGCTCAGGCTTTCGTCGGAACCAGGCCATTCTCAACGCATCCGTGACAATGTCGACGGTCATCCTTGGCTTGATCGACCAACCCACAACCTCTCGATTGAAGAGATCGATCACGATGGCCAAATAGAGCCAACCCTCAGTGGTCCAGAGATAAGTGATATCGGACGTCCAGGCCTGATTGGGCTCGGCCGGCTTGAAATCCCTATTCAAGAGGTTCGGCGCTATCGGCATCGCATGCTTAGAATCCGTCGTCGCCTTGTATCTCCGCTTATGTTTCGCCCGAATCCCGTTCTCACGCATCAGACGCTCAACACGCTCCTTGCCGGCCGGCAGGCCCCGCGAGCGCAGTTCCTCGAGCATCCGAGGGCTGCCGTAAGCGCCCTTACATTCATCATGGATCGAACGGATCAACGTGATCAACTGGGCGTCCGTCAGTCGCTTCCGAGAGGGGGTGCCTCCACGCTTCCAAGCCCTGTAACCATTCGGGCTAACGGAGAACGCGCTACACAGCTCGATCACACCATAAATCCCCTCATGCGCATCAATCCAGGCGTACTTCATAGCGCATCTTTCGCGAAGTACGCCGCCGCTTTTTTTACGATCTCAAGCTCCCTCTGGGTGCGGATCAGTTCCGCCTTTAAACGAGAGAGCTCCATCTGTTCTGGGGTAACGGCTCCGTTCTTGGGACCCTTCAGCTCTCCTTTAGAAGCCACCTTCACCCAATTTCGGAGGGTCTGTTGTATCAGACCTAACTCCCGGGCAACCCCGGCAACCGACTGCCCCGATTTAACCCTTTCAATAGCGAGTTGCTTGAACTCCAACGTGTACGCTTGCTTTGGGATTTTCATTCATCTCCTCCATCTCGATAACGTCCATCTTACGTTACCCTTGGTGGGCGAAAAATGAAGGGAACCTCACATGCCCTTTTTTACCTCTTTAAAAACTGTTGGAAGGTCATCCAACCATCAGAGGGGGTAACCTAATTCCTGAAGAAACGCAACATCAAGAAAGGGCAGAAACTCATTTCGGCCATCCTCTGATGCCGACCTTGGTGGTTTATCTGATAGTCCAACAAGCTGACGGTATTGTTCCACCATGAAGGAACCTGATGCCTCCACCTCTAGAAAATGGAGCACCTGATTGAGTCCACCCACAGGGTCTTTGAGAAGATCTTCATAACGAATCTCAAGATAGAGATCCTCAGAAGTCGATCCACCACCTCGTGATTCAAGAATCATCCCTTTCCACCAAGCACCAATCTCAGAGGCATCAGCCCAACCCAGCTTGCTAGCTGACTGGATGACATCCCTACCATCCCGAAGCATGAGAATTCGCTTTGTGGGGCCCAGTGCCGACTCAAGCTCTTCGCCAAAGCGGGTGATTTCAGGGGTTTTATTCACCCAAAAGGGCTTTTGGTCATAGCCCAAATGAAGCCTTCCCAAGCCCTTGATCAAATCGCCATTTGCTTTTGCTAAAACCTGATGCGATTGACATTTTCCAACAACAGATCGCCATTGGGAAAGAAGATCCAAAGCCTCCTCAAGACCATACAAAAGTCGATCATGACCCACCGGGTAGCTTTCATGTGAACCCTTACCACTCATCTTCGCACCCGAGATGCGGTCCAAGGTCTCACGAAGATCGCTTTCAAATCGAAAGCTCACGACATCAGCATCAAAACCTATAGGATCCTTGGGCTGAATCAAGGAGGATTCAAAAGAACCGTTTATTGGATCTTTCAGGACCCGCTGCCAACGGAGGAGCTCACAAAGCCCCTTTGTCTCAAACCAGGGGGAGATCTGTTCATGGAAACCTAAAAGATTGGCCAAAAGGGTCGTGCCACTTCTGAAGTTACCAATGAACACAGGGATTGGGGACATCGTATCGTTCATAAAAAATCGGTATCTCCCATAGAAACCCACCAGCGCCCTTCAAGTTCTTCAGGTGGAATACCTCGGGTCAATGCGTGGGTAGGGATCTCGATATTGGTCTCGCTCACCTGGGCCTCAGGGGATTGATAATAGGGCATCTGCGCGGGTGTGATCCAAGCCCTGAGCGCCTTTTGATGGGTTTGACTGAAGCGCTGTCGGACGCTTTCGATAACCCAAGAAATCTCTTGGGGCCTTGCCACAATATCCATCAAGCGGACATGATCCTCCTCCTCCTTAAGAACAACCCAACCGATGGGGCGTCGCGTGATGCGATGGGTGATTAAATAGCCCTCATAGCCACCCTCAGGATGATCTCGGTAACGAAACCGAAGATAAGCCCCATCTCGAATGACGAGAAGCTGATCCTTTAGATTTTCCCGCATCGAACCCCATAACTGATCTGGAATACCGCTCGAATAAGAGGCCGCCGTTATCAATTGGCTCTTGGTCAAGGTAAAACGCCTACGCGCTCGATTAGGCCAGCGAACCTCCAAGATCCGATCCACTTTTTTATAGAGCGACAGCCTTTCAGCCACCCGCATGGCTCGCTGATTGGGGAATCCATAGGCGATTTCAAAGCGTCGGGTATAACCATAGTAACTTTCCTGAAACGCCGCGGCGACCTTGAAAAAAGCCCCCTGATGACTCAGGACTCCCCGCTCCTGAGAGTCCACCATGACATCACCGATTTGAAGACCCAAGACGGCCTGCCCCCGCCACAGAAGGCGTCGACGACTGGCCCCATAATGGGCAACAAGCGCCCCGCTGGATGCCCGCGCCACAATTGAATGGCCGCGGCCCTCCCCGTATTTCCACGCCCAAAAAGCTCGGCTTATCTCCGACTTGAACACCCGCTGAAAGAGCTCGAGCGCCTCATTAACATCCTCAGGTCTTACCTCCTGAAGACGCCAACGAGGATATCCTCGCCGTGATAAAAGAAAAGCTGTGACGTCTTGAGACTCTTCGCCGATGGGTGCTTCAACGGTAAAGCCAACCAGCCGTAAGAGGGCGATCAAATGGGCCTGAGGTTCAGAGAAGCGGGTATTAGCCCCAGAGAAATCCCCTAGCGACATGCCCTCCAGGATCAAACCCCCACCCATCAACAGGTAACCTTCCAGCGCCCGAAGGAGATCCCAAAAGGGGGGAAGCGGAGAGTGAAGATCGAGAATGATCTGGCCGTATTGGGCGCGCTCCTTCGCTGGATCATCTGCCCTAAGGAACGCCTCCCAACCCATCGCACTGTCGATAGATGCCGCCAAAGGCGAAGCCTTTCGCTGACCCAGGTCATCAGAAACAAGCAGGGCGTTCTGAGAGAGCAAGGCGACTCGATGCGGCTCTTTTAAAGCCGACAACCGCCCTTCCCCATCCTGTATCTTCGATGCGCCTAGGCCTTTTTCTGACTCAACATGCGTCCTCTTTGTTGGGCTTTTAAGGTCTGGAGCGTCACGATCTGACGACACACTGAAGCCTCAACGCTTCCTGATGCCGGACCCCCCCTTTTCAGGGGCTCCGTGGTACCACTCGCCCTTGAAAAACACCCAAAGATCCTTGATGGGGGGTTTAGTTCTGATTTTTCCGCTCTCAGAGTCGGGGTACGTCAGATCCCGGGTGACCATGATTTCAGCATAATAGTCATAGTAGTTAATTTCGCCAAACTTGAAGCGGACCAACCGGACCCCCCACTCACGGACTAATTCCACCTCATCAGGCCGAAGGAGCCCATTCGCGGTCTCGGCTTCAAGGTGATAGGCCGTCTCAAGGTCATGGGCGGCCAAAGCACTCCAATAGGTATCGGCACGCTTAAGCAGCGTTGCCTCCCGGTGCCTCTCATAGTAGCTGAGCCCCTGATAGAGAAGACCCACAGCCACCAGCACTATCAATCCCGTCCACCACCCTGCTTTATTCATGAACATATCTCTTTACACACCATCAAGTCACCGAGGATTAAGCCGCACCGAGGAACTAATCCTGGAAGATGCCTTCAGGGAACAATGCCTTGAGGTCAGGCGATATAACCTCAATCTTTGAACTCTGAGCAAGCCCCTTGACGTAAGGATCCCTCAGTTCTCGCTGCTTGGTATCACGTAACATTTTGATGACCTTCTCTCTGACGTTTGCATAGGGGGACGTGATCCCGGCGCGAATATCAGAGACTTCAAGAATGACAAATCCTGTGGGCGATTTCAAAATGCCGGTTTTCTCACCCACCTTGAGATTCTTGATGGCCTCCGCCATCCAGGGTTCTTTTTGAGGTTCGACAAAGCCGATGTCACCGCCGGTCACCTTGCCCACGGGATTTTCAGTGACTTCGGCCGCAACCGTTACAAACTTCTCACCTTTAATGACCCGATTTAACGCCTTCTCAGCACGCTCCCTCGCGCTATTTTGAGTGGCTTGATCGGCCTTGGGTGAAATCTTGATGAGGATTTCATTCATTCGGATCATCGGCGGGATACCAAATTCGTTTTGATGCGCCTGATAATAAGCAAACCCTGCGGCATCATCTGGACTTGGCGGGAGCGGAAAATGGCGCTCGGCCAGCTTCTCAAAGGCCTCCACGACCTGCTGCTGTGATGGATTCTTATCCTCTTTTTTCAACAAGCCATCCGTATACATGGCTTTTTGCAACAAAAAAGCGGTCACCAGCTCCCGAAAGGCGGCCTTCTTCCCTTCATCTGAATGGGAAGCCCTTGCAATAATCTCGGGATGGGCTTGCAGGAATCCCATGTACTCTCTTCCTGTAATGGCCGCACCATCCACCTTCATCAGAGGCTCATCCATGGGGGCGAGCTCCTCTTTAGCCAACGGGGCTGCTGAGTCTATTTTTGGTTTCTTGTCAGCGGCGTCAACTGAAGCGGCAACTACAAGAAGCGCGCTCAAACCAAAAGCCCTCAAAGGCACCAAAAGAAGATTAATTGACTGTAATGTAGTACTCACGATAAATCCTTATTGAAGAACAAAATGCTCATCTGAAAGTTTCGAGAATTGATCCCAAAGTGGCCCATAAACAAGCCAGATATTCTTTTTTCCAGACACTCTTCCTAAAACACCATCCAGCCAGCCATCACCATCGAGGTCCTCAAAGGCCATGTCATGGGCAATATCCTTGATCCAGCCAACCTGCTTAAAAGGCATGGGATCACCCCAAGTCCAATGTTCCGGTTTCTGATAGAGGACGATGGTGCCGAACCCTGCAGCAAGAAGATAAACCCTACCGTCCTTGTCTTTAGCAATCCGCAATTCCATGATGCCATCTTGACCAGGGAAATCGATGGGCTTTTCGGGGGTGAATTGGCCTTTGCCATCATTCACCAGGACATTAATCTTACTGGGCTTGGCTTCATCCGGCAGTAAAATATCATGATCACCATCGCCATCAAGGTCGAAGATCTGCGCCTCATTCGGCATGCCCCAACGATCGTCTTTGAAAAGCAGCTCGGCCTTGGGTGGCTGAGCGACCCCTTCACCAGGGTACTTGATCACAAACATCTCGTTAGTACTGGAGAACACCACTAAGAGCTCGGCAATCCCATCGCCATCAAGATCCCCAACGGTGACTTTTTCAGCGGCCCGGATGGTGTTTGGAGAGGCTGCCAGCGGAACAATAATTCTTTCACTGGCTTCACCTTTCTCTGGATTGTAGTCCTTCAAGAGATCCAGATAGCCATTTCGATAGGGCGATACGGCCAAGGTCTTCCCCCAGGAAGGCCAGTCCACGATGGAGAGGTAGCGGGGCGCCCCTTCGGCAAGCGACGACGTCACCTTAAACTGAGGATCAAACGTCACTGCTTTCATCGCATCTTCGCCTTCTGCCGCATGAATGACGATGGATGACTGTTGATTAAAAAGGGTCATGACCCCCGGATGAAAGCCGATGTGCTGAGGCGCATCACCTTTGAATGTCCTCGGCTCAACGTGTTTGAAGGTTACGACATCACCGCGGCTATGGTCAATGGCAGAGACATTTCGACGTCCGAAGGCATCAGGGGCATGAAGCAACAGATCGAAGACTTCACCGTCAAAGGGAAGACTCTCCTCGGTTTTCGCCTTAGAACGCTGTTGTCCAGTCACTCCATCGATGGCATCACAGCCTGAAAACAGAAGGGTCAAGAGCAATAATCCATCTCTTCCAAAAAATAACTTTTTCGACATCAGATTACGCATCGTGATTGGACGTTACAAAATGCAAGGCTTGCCCTAAGGCTGGGCGCTTGTAGGACACCTAAATAAAAACGGCCCGAACTCTCGTCCGGGCCGTTCAACTCTCTAACCGAGGTCGATGGGTATCGACCTTCTGTTCCGCCCCAAGGGCGGCGGTTATTAGTTTTGGGTGAAGAACCCAGTGTCCACTGCGAATTCAGATGAATCTTCGCTACCAACAACGTATGAGGTTGGGATAGAGAAGAGAACAACTGAAGAGTAAGCACCAGCGGCTAAGCCAGTAGCAGATGCTGCAGCGGTTGAGTCACCAACCAGCTTCAAGAAACCGCCTTTGGTTGCGGTTGAAATGTTGCTGATTGAAGAAACGTTAGCATAGCTATCGGTGATGCCCAGTGGGTTAGTACCGGTGTAACCCAGCTTAACGATGTTGAGCTGGTTCGGGAACGAGTAGGTACCCAGTGAAGCCGTCACTTCGTCACGATCGACAGAGTAAAGCTTACCGCTCAGACCATTAACGACCGAAGACGTAGCGTTTTTGTCAGCCCAAGCAATCAGAGTGTTGCTGTGGGTGTTGGTGTCATGTACTGGCACGTCGACCACACGGTAGATCAAACCAGGAGTGGTTGAACTGGTACGGATCGCGGTGTGGACAGGAGATGCAATCGGGCCGCCCGCTGAAGTCGGGAAGTTTTCGATCACGTTGTTCAGAGGAGTCGGGAACGTGGTGGTATCTGCAGTATCCGCCAAGCCCAGAACTGGAATGTAAACGGTCGCAGGAAGGCCGGTGGTGCCGGTCGCTGCATCATTTTCAATCCATGCATCAGCATTGAACTGGAAGGTCGGTGCGCCACCGAGGTAAGCGCTTTCGTTGGCCAGGATCAGGTAGTAAGGAGTACCTGAAGAAAGACCCGAAAAATCACCTGCTTCGATGTACGCTTCGTCATCACCCGTAACCGAGATAGGCCCGTCGATGACTTCCTTGCTCTGGTAGTTCATTACAAAGTAATGAATCTTGTTGCCTGAAGAAAGCGCCGATGTGGTGGTGCTCCATGAAGTGCTAGCAGGAATAGCGCCAGCCAACAGGTTGATGACGGTATCCGCGCCAACAGACTTAGGAACGATGATCTTTACTGCGGTATCAACACCAGCAGTAGAGTTGAAATAAAACAATGGAACGAGCTGAGCCGGAGCAGGAACAGAAGTGATCACTGCCTGTGCAGACATGCTGCCAGCAGCCATCGCAGCGGTTGCACCCGCCAGGATAGCCAGTTTCTTGAAGTTAGTTTTCATAAAATCCTCTATCGATAATCAAGGTTTTACATTGCACTGAAAGAGGAACGATCGAAACCGAACCTTCCCAACGCACCGGAAGAGCAGGAGTTTTAAATATGCAGACCCCCGTTTCCCGCCCACTCCGTCATCTGTCGAAAGCCTCAATCCTGGGACTCACTTCAGCTTCCAGAGAGCGTGAGGGTAAATTAGACCAGCTACACAGGCTTTGTCAAGTCTGCTTTTGCTAAAAAGCCACAATTTCTTTTCTTTTGTGGCCACTTCACAACCCTTCAGCAACTTACACTTTTTTTCTGCAGTGTATTAAAGTCAATTAATAAGCGGGTTAGAGGCAGTCGATATCCTTCATTTGTTGCCTTCCTCCCCTCGTGTTGCAAGATGACAACAGAGGAGCAATGTATTGCCGGCCAACAAATACTAATTCGTGCTACCCCTTACAACGCCGTCGACATACACGGAATCTCCAGGCGATCGCTGATCTCACTCGGAGCGACGACCCGATAGGCCTCCGCTGCGAAAACGCGAGATGGCAGAGTGTAGGACCTAAACTCATTGAGCGCCAGGATATGTCGGTCATAGGGCTGCATTTCAATGCTGACTTTTAACGATCCTATCGCCAGTCTTTTGGTCTCAAGGATGTCCGTGATATCGAGAAGGACATTGGCATGAAGAGGGACTCCGACCTCGTAAAGGACCAGCTTTAAACGGTTAACCCTCTCCTTGACCGCCTGGGTGACTGCATGAGAGAGTGCTGAGTGGTCGGGATGGATTTCCCACCAAGAGAGCGCATCGACCTCAAAGCCTACTCTTCTGACCAATTCATCATCAAAAATGACTCCTCGATCAGGAAGACCCCAAAAAAGAAGGTCCTCATAACCCAAAATCTTTGAGGCATCCAACGTCTCCTGACGCCGCTTTAAAGCATAACTCACGGCACCTTCACCCCGACCAAAGGCCCCATCAGTGACGATGACGACCTTCAGTGGATCACCATCCTTCAAGTGCTGCATAATTGCACCACAACAACCGAGAATCTCATCATCGGGGTGAGGAGCGAAAATGATCGCTTTGCCGCGCCCAAGTCGTTGTTGAGCCTCGTAAGGGATTTATTGCGACTCAATGCACGCCATATTGATGTGAATATTCCTGATAATTTAAAACTGCTGACCGACCAACAGTCCAGCCCTCCCCCCGAAGGCATCAAGGTGCCTAAGAACCTTAGAATCACAGACTCTTGATCCAAAGAGACTTAAAAACTAGCCCCTTAGAATGACCATGCAAAACAGGCTCCATCATACGTTAAGACAGACCCTTTCCTTAGCCCCTCTGATCGCAATCCCTGTGATGCTGAATGTCCGTTGGAACGATCTGGTGGCGCCCAATGAAGAACCAAAATGGGCCATCTTCGTCATCCTCGGGGTTTTTCTAACGATAGCCGGGGCCCTCCTAAAAGGCCTTAGGGCGCCCACCAACAGCGTTTCTGGCGATTCCCAAAAAAAAGCCGCTTGGGGCCTTGAAGGTTTCGCCCTTCTCCTTTTTTGGCTTGGCCTAGCCCTTGGGGTCACCTACACCGTCAACGTTGGCGAAGGCATGAACCGGCTCGCTTTTTGGTCTGCAGCCATCGTCACGCTTCTAGCCGTTAAGGCGTCCATTCGCCAAAATCCTGCCTTTTTGGTCTCGTTCAAAGTCCTCTTAACCCTCTCCACAGCGCTCTTATCGGTTTTCTTCTGGTGGGGATTCTTTCTGGACTTTCACCGCGAGGGCTTCAATCAGTTTGTCCAATTTTCAAGGATCGGTCATTTTAATTTTACCGCCGATGCCTTGATGTTTCTCATCCCGCTAGAGATCTGGATCACCGTCGCGCCAGGACGTTTTTGGTTAAGAGGGCTCTCCGCCTTCTCTCTCAGCAGCTGCAGCTTGATCTTATTGATCAGTGGCAGCATGGGAGGCATGGCCGGCCTTCTTGCTGGGGGTCTTGTTGCAAGTGCAATCGCCCTCTTTAAGAGCAAAGCCTCATCAAAAAAGCGAGCGATCAACCCTCGATTTATTTTGTTAGGCCTAGCCCTTATCGCCGCAGCCCTTATCGCCGCCAAACCCATTTATGATCACATGCCAGCAGCCTACAGGGACCAGATGTTCGTCCGCGCGAAGTGGTGGAATCCGCCAGAAGCCAAAGCTCTTGAATCTGCGACCTCTCCCCCACCCTTAGCGCCTCTTTGGATCAAGGTCTCACCTTACCTTGGCGCCAGAACCCCCATGTGGGCATCGACCAGCGGGATGATTGGCGATCACCCTTGGAGAGGGTTTGGAACCGGGAGCTTCATCTATGAATACCCAGGCTACAGCAAGCGCTATGATCTCTTTGGTGACTTTGAAACCCTCGGCGTCAAGATGAAAACCAACCCTCATAATGTCTTCCTTCAGATCGCCTCTGAAAACGGCATTCCGATGGCACTCCTCTTTTCAGGGCTTTACCTCTGGCTCCTCTTGAAGGTCGGATCAAAAGCCCTTCGTGAACGCTCCGCCTTCTGGCTCTGCGCTCTTTGGGCGATGGTGGCGGCAGGACTTGATTCGATGGTCAATCACGTTTTCTTTAACCCCGCGAGCCTCTTCCTGGCCTCAATCTCCATGGGGCTCTTCTTTGGATCGCTTAAGAGCGCAACATCTGAACCCATTCCAGCAGAAGCCCCCCTCAGAACTTCCCTGATAGGGTCACTCGTGGTTATCGCTGGAACGCTTTGGCTCGCGAGCTTCCCTCTTCGCTGGGTCATCTCTGAATACTATGTCGCCGAGGCTATTCGCCTTACACGCGCGAATCCACCCACCACTCATCGGCAAATTCTTGCCACGTGGGTTGAAGCAAGAATCTGGTCCCCCACCAACATTCAAGCGCTCTTTGGACTTTCCCAATTGGCCTTAGAACAAAAACACTATTTCGCTTCGGAGCGCTATCTTGAAGCGATGCTCAAGCTTGCACCCAACCATACGGCGGGAATTAATATGTTGGCGACGATTCAAGCAAACACTAACCGCCTTGATGAAGCAGAACAAAGCCTTGAGCGGGCCCTAAAGCTAGAACCCGATGCCACCGCTATCAAAGATAATCTTCGTGATCTTCGCGCGGCCAAAGAAGCCTCAAAAACCACTCCTAAGGAGCAGGCGCCCTAATGTTTTTAAGGCTTGATCCATGAGGGCTCCATCCCTGTGAAAATAGCCCTGATCATTGTGAACTTCAATGGAGGCGATGACCTTCAGAGATGTCTTCACAGGGTTAGGGCTCAAAGTCGACCCCCTGATCGATGCATCGTTATCGATAACCTAAGCCTTAAAATCCCCATCAAAGGCGATGAATCCTGGCTTCAAGGCATTGAATTTATCAAGAACCCTTTCAACATGGGTTTTGCCTCAGCGAATAACCTCGGGGCTCAAAGGGCCTTGGAGGCTGATTGGCTGGTTTTTTTAAACCCTGACGCATTTCCGGAACCCAACTGGCTGCAATCGCTTGAAGAGGCTTCAAAGGCCCACCCATCAACGGCCTCCTTCACTTCAAGGCAGATTTCTTTTGAGAACCCTGAGACCCTTGATGGGACCGGTGATGGCCTGAGCCTTGCTGGAAGACCCTTTCGGCGAGGCTTTGGGGGAAAGGTCCATTCAGGTCACTCAGCGAGTGGACCCGTCTTTTCTGCCTGTGGCGCTGCGATGATGATCAAGCGCGATCTTTTCATGGATCTTGGTGGCTTTGACGACGAGTTCTTTTGTTACCTTGAAGATATCGATCTTGGTTTTCGCTTAAACCTTTTAGGCTATCACTGCCTCTATGTTGAAGAGGCAACAGTCTTCCATCGAGGCTCCGGAACGACGGGTTTCAGAAGCGAATTCTCGACCTATCACGGTCATCGCAATATGCTCTGGGTGTTGATCAAAAATATGCCAACGGCGCTTCTCCCCTTGACGATCCCCTTGCATCTCATCATCACCCTTTTGGCCTTCGTCCAGTGCCTTCGAAGAGAACAGGGGATGGTCTTTCTAAGATCGAAGTGGGACGCACTCAAAGGTCTCCCCATGATCATCAAGAAACGAAAGATCATTCAGCAAAGCCGAAAGGCCACTCTCCTTGAAGTACTTCGGGCCTTTCGATCCAAACCCGAAAAGGCCTTGTCCTTGGTGATTTTCTAAAAAGAAATCCCCCCAACCTGATAAAGGGAGCTGTTAGATGATGAGAGGGAGGCCGAGCCTTTTAAGATAGCCCCTTCGCCAATATGAGGCCCTATAGCCTAGAAGAATGTCCTTCCACTCCCAGGGTTTTAGGACATGTCCTTTTGGGCTTGCGATTGAAAGGATTTGATGGGCCCCACCAAAACCTTCTGCGTGCATTAATTCACCGAGGATCTTCGCCTCTTCATTCTTAGGCTTTTGGAGTAATCCATGAATGAGAGCCACTGAAAGCTTAGGATCAACCAAGGGGAGCGTTTGATTTTTAGGCAGGAGCCCCAAGGCGTCATCAATAAAGGCGAGCGCCCCAGCCTGAACCTTCGATGCCGTCAATGTCCTCGTGATGTCTTGATCCAAAGACTCAAGAACCGGCGCAATGGATCCATCGGGTTCTCTTTTGTATCCAAGGACACTCCCATGGGGGGCGGAAAAGAACCATTCAAAGATTTCGACCGACGCCCGAACGGTTTTCAGCAAATCTTGAGGTTCACCCCCTTGAAAGAGGTAGGCATGCTGCCTTAGGTTTTGGGGTCCCTTCATTTTGTAGGTCCCGAGATAAAAACCCTCGATGGCCTTCTTGTCACCATAGTGATGAAGTAAGCGACTGAAAGAAGCCTGGAGAGAGCCGTGCCAACCAATGTCGACTATCCCCAGAGATTGGGGTTCGAAAACCCCTTGTTGCTGGCAATAATCTTTAAAGACTTGGCGCTCTTTTTCTGCCCGATCAAGAAGCTCAGGCGCAAGATGCTTAAACAATTTCTTCAAGCGCCGATAGCCTTCAGCGCCCTGAACCTTTTCTCCTTCATCAATAAAACCATGCGTCTTGATCAAATCAACGAGACTTGATGGATCAAAGCCCACCCGTGATAGAAAGTCTGAGACGGAGAGCGTGCTTCTGCCGCTCACCAAGAAATCAAGGGCACTCTCATTGATTTCTGTCAGCGCCGGGAGATTCAGGGCTCTTCGAGAGGCATAAAAATAGTCCCCTGGGGTCTGGGCAAGGCCCTGATCCCGGAGCTTTTCATGAACCTTGAGCATGATATGGCCATCTCGGGCCAAAAAATAAAGCCTCGACACCTGCGCCTTCCTCGCTTCACTCTCGAGCCACAGCCCAAATCCGAGGAGCAGGATCCCTAAGTACTGATACCCAAGCTCAAAGAAAAAATCATCCGATGAATGAACCGCTCTACCAGCAACCAGCCCCCGCCAAAGGGACGTCCAAATACCCTGATCACTCTTCTTGGGGAATGAAGCCTCACTCCACCTTAAAGGCGAGACGCCTTCCTTTGAAAAGCGTTTGCCGACCTGGGTCTTTGGGAGAATCTCGATCGCCTTCGGGATGAGATGAGTCTTGATGCCTAAGGCTCTGGCTTTATAGCCATCTGAAGCCCCGTTATCGCCGATATGAAGGAGGTCTTTGGGATCCACATCGAGATGATCGAGTGCCTTTAAAAAAAGACTCCCTAGAGCTTTTGTAGCCCCGGTTTCGGATGACAGCATGAGAAAGCTGAAGCCCTCAAAGCCTCCCTTTGCCAGCATTGATTCAATGAGTGGTCGATCAAGGTAAATATCCGAAATGAATCCGACCTTTTTTTTAAGGCTCACGGCATATTGATAAGCGTCACAGATGAAGGGGTTTGGTCTTGAAACCCGAAGTTCAAGCTCCCGTTCCTTTTCAAGGAGAGAGGGAAGGCTTTCAGGGACCCACGATGGGTGGGCCTCTAATCCCTTGTAAATCTCATCTAAAGAGACTTCAAACACCCCTCTTTGATCGCGGGCCTTTTGACGGGCGATGCGCTCAGCATGAATTCGGGCTTTGGCGAAATCATGAGGATCTAAAAGACCCACCTCAAAACCCAACAAAAGAAAGAGATCAACCGGCTGTTCAACCCCTCGCAGAAGGGCGGTATCAAATATATCGAAGCTGACCACCCGGGCTTCATCGATCTTTGCCTTGATAGTGGCCAGATGGCCGCCCATCGCCTTCTTCACGATCAAGGACCCATGATCTTGAAATAAAGCCACCGAATGAGGGGTATCCCTTTGAGCCGCTGGAACGCCCCTGAAAAAAACGACAGCTGGCGATTGAGTGTCTCAAAGCTTTGGGCGACATTCACGAGAAGCCCTAAGCCCATTTCACCTTCTTTCAAATCCCTTCGAAGTAAATCATTCCGAATCAATTGATCGTAACGAAGATGCTGATCATGCTGGGCAATCACCGTATTGCCGCCAACACCTTCCTTGATATCAAGTCGGTGGTGGTAATAAGCGAGTTCCTCTTTGATCAATCCAATTTCATAGCGCGCAATGAATCTCAAGTGGAAATCCCAATCGCCAAGGACTGGAAGTTCCTCTCGGTAAAGGCCCACGGCCTCAAGGGCTGATCGTTCAAAAAGAAATGAAATAGGAGGAATGCTGTTATTGGAGGCCAAGCGATAGAGAGACACCGCATTCATCCAGGTGTTATAGGGCTCTGTGCCCACCTGAACCAACTGATCGCCCACCACTTTTTCGATAATTTTCGTCGAATAAGTCGCAACACCCATCATGGGGGTAGAAAGCATAGGAGGTGGGGGGTCTAAAAAGTTGACGCAGCGATCAAGAAAGCTTGGATCCCAAGAATCATCATCATCGTGAATGACGAGATAGTGGCTTTCGCTTCCTTTGATCCCCTCATTGGCCGCAGCCTCCATCCCCCTGGAGAGAGGATGATGGATCAATTGAACTCTTCCGCGGTATGCCTCTTTAAATTCCAAAAGAAGGGCTTCTATCTCAAGAGGAGGGCCACCATCATTGACAATGACGTGTTGCCAATCCTCAAAGGTTTGATGAAGGATGCTGTTGATCGCCCTTTTGAGGAACATCGGGCGATCCTTGGTGCGGGTGATAATGGCAACCCTTGGGCAAGGTCCAGAATGCATGCTGGAAAGTCCTTCCATAGTGAGGGCACAATAGGCTTAATAAAGGCGACAAACGCATCATCCGACAGATGCCTTAGAGTCACCTCATTCTAATGCAACAACCCCACCGATGCGGCCAAACTAAAAAGGGAAGCCCCGAACCAGGGATGTAAGGCTCATGAGATCCCTTGAGACTCAAGATCACCCAATGACTCCAACTGAAATATCACACCTCCTCCATGACGCATAAAGAGCCCTTGGTTTCAGTGGTCGTGAGGAGCATGGATAGGGAAAGCCTCTCTGAGGCGCTCGATTCCATCAGCGCTCAAACCTGGCCCTTCATCGAGATTTTGGTGGTGAACGCTAAAGGAGCACACCGAGATCTTCCATCGATCTGGGGCCCACACCCTCTGAAGGTCCTCTCGAAGGGTCACCCCCTCCCAAGGTCCGAGGCGGCGAATCTGGGGCTTAAGGCCGCTCAAGGAACGTATGCCTCATTCCTTGATGATGATGATCTTCTTTTTGAGGACCATCTTGGGAGCCTTATTTCTAAACTTGAGGAGACACCCCATGTTCGGGCGATCTATAGCGGTATTCGGGTCGAAGTCTATGAAAAAGACTCCAAAAGCCCTATCAGATCCTTTGATTTCAATGCACCTTTTAACCTTCAAAGGCTTCGCGGACGGAACTATATTCCCATCAACGCCATGCTCTTTGAACGATCACTCATCACCCAAGATCGGTGCTGTTTTGATGAGACTTTAGATCTTTTTGAAGACTGGGACTTCTGGTTACAACTGAGCCAGCACACCCCCTTCCTTCATCAGGACAAGATCACAGCCCTTTATCGAAATCAGGGGGGATCAGGGCTTGGCGAAGAGAATCTAGAAGCAAGGAACGCCCGTATCCTTGAGGCCACCGCAAAGGTGCTGGCTAAATGGGTCCCCACCTGGACCCCTAAGGATTGGGCCGCTCTCCTTCTGGAGAGAGATGCTCTTACCGAGAGAATCGTTCAGCACGATCAGGAGAGGATCTTACAACTTGAAAGGGATCTGGCTTCCTTGAGGATCGATCTTCAACATCAAAAAGACACGGTCGCCGAGGTCCTATCAAGTTCGTCTTGGAAGATCACTCAGCCTCTTCGAGTCCTCACTCGACACCTAAAATCAACCGCGAAATAACGATCGATTGAGCCCAAAGCGGACTTTTATCACCGCACTAGAAGATGATGGATTCTAGGCCAAAGACACTGACTCGGCCCTTTCGTGGCAAAATGCCGCTCACACCCTTGATGGAAAGCGCATTAGCTTCCGTCCAAGCCCTATGCATGTGAATCCCCAAAAAAATCAACGCATACCGATGACCCAACACTCCACCCCTAAGCCATCTATCCGCTCGTTTCGTCTTCCATCGGCGTTGAAGTTCCTTTTCATCTTAGGAAGCCTTTTTCTACAGGGGCCACAAGCCATGGCTGAAAACAGCAGCCATTTCCTGCTCGGTGAAACCGTCATCATCACCGAGAAGAATGCCTCTGATCTACCCAAGGTGATTGAGCGATTCAACAAGGAAGGTGGGACCCTCGTCATCGATAGCAGCGTTAAAAAAGGCGCCATGCCGGTGAAACCTACCTCGAAGACCCGGATCATCGATCTTCGATACCCCGGCGGAATCAATTTCGTCCGAGGCAACCACCCAAGACTTCAGGGAATTTGGCCGCAATACACAGGCCTTAATACAGGCCTTGGACGGAACCTTGTCATTTCAGACGTCCTCCCCTTTGATGCCGAGGTCGAATCTTGGAAGGGGGAACCGATCAAGGCGAACCCCTTTAACGCCCACCAGAGCCAAGACTCCAAGGAATACTCAAACTCCCACAACCATTACCAGAACCTTCTGAGTGAAGTCTGGGCCTTTTCGCCCACCGTCAATGCGGTGGCTCTCTGGGGTGATAGCGGCGCCCTTTATCCAGGCGCCAAGTCCTGGGGTGGTTTTCTAAGCGCCCGCTCCTGGCCTGTGCACTGGAAAGATTATGTGCCAGAAGGCACCCCAGGCTTTGAAGATAAAGATTTTGATGCCCAGCTGGTGGGTCTTGAGGTCGATGTCTTGAATGGCGGACTTCCCTATGGAGAAACCTCCCAGACCATCGGTATGCCGCTCGCCAAATCGGGGATTCAGGTGGTGGGCTTTGGCAAAAAGAATTGGTCGGCGATTGAGCTTCGATCAGAAGATTCTGATGACGCTGCAAAAAAGCCTGAAGATCGGCGAGGCACCTGGCACTACGGCATCATTGCTTATAACTCGCTCTCTGAAGACTCCACCTTCATCTATTCGGCAACCCCTAAAGGAAAGACAGGCCTTGATCTTTCCAAAACCGATTACACCGATTCAGCAATCAAGATCAAAAGCGAGGGGCCCAAAACAGGGCTTGCCATCAATGACTATGAAGGCGGTGAATTTTTCTCTGAAAAGGGACATCTGGTCGCCAGAATGGGACAGCAGGGTCTTCGTATCGTAACCCAAGGGGGTCTTGAGGTTGCTAGGATCGATGATTCTGGGTCTGTAAACTGGAACGGACTTAAAGTGAGCTACTTCCCTTACTCCCTCATCCCCATTGCCATGCTGGCGATGCTGATCGTGACCATTGTCCTGAGCCTTAAAATGTCTCGTCAATTCAAAGCCATGAAGGCCATGATGAAGACGGCGACCATTCCCTCTTAGGACAGTCCAAGAAAAGCGAGATTTAGCCTCTTTAAAGCCTTTCTTTGTAGCCAGTGACCTTCAAAAAAAGCCTCAAGGACAGCGAAAAAAAGAGGCCTAAGTCTCGCCGGGCTAATAACCCTTCCAGCCACCCGACCTGATTCAGTGATTGAACCAAGCGGAGACGAGATGGGCGATGAATGAATGCGAGCCAAACGTCTTGCGTCCTGATTAATTGCCCCTTATCGATAAACCCCCCCACACCAAAGGTCTCGTTGTGGTTGAGCTGAAAGTAGGCTTCACCAAGAAAAGCCGGCGGCGAACCAATCATCTCCCGCCAGACCCTCATCGAAGAGGCCTTCATCTCTTCAGCCATCAGCGTATGGGTTCTGATCTGATGCGCCCATTCAGAAACCGTTGAAAGCACCCCGCGCTGAAAGTCGGCCACAAAGGCCTCATGAACCTGATTTTCAGCTTCATCTTTCAAAGTGACCACCTCAATGCCCTCATCCCCGATCTGGTAGGAGACGACGCTCCCTGAGGAGGCATTGGAGAGCATTTCAAGGGGGGCTACGTGATGGAGAAGATCCCCCTTAAAATCAGGATCCCGAGCATCCGGTCCAAAGGCGGTCTTGTGGGCGTTTCTGGGCTGTTCATTCAAAAACCCATTCAGCCCCAGGTAATAACCTTCAAAATCAACCTGAGGAAGGGTCCGTGCGAGATTATCCTGGATGGTCCCCCGCCAACCGATATCAACGAGACCGATTCGTCGAGACCCAGAATCAATGCCGCGGCTTTTTAGGTAGGCTAAAAGGGACGCTTTCTTTTGACTTAAGAGGGGGCCGATGAGGTTAAGAACCTCTGGGTCCTCAAAAAAAGCCTTTACCCCCTCGTGAAGCCAGGGGTAGGTGATCGGCTCTTTTGGATCTATGCCGTTTTTTTCTAAAAGGGCCTTAAATGTCCCAAGATCAAGTCCTAAGGACTTCAAAAGCGCTGCCATCGACTGCACGCTGTAAAGACTCCAAAGCCGCATCATCTCCTTGATGGAAAAAGACTCCAGGGAGGCTGCAAAGGTCGCTAGCCTACTCACATGAAGGAGATGAGCCGGTTTGGTCTCAAAACCCAAAGCGCTTCCTTCTTGAAGACCTTGATAGATCTTTAGAAAGAATTCACCTTCACGGGTTAAAAAGTAAATCGCCTCCACCCCATCCCGTATCCCTTGCTCCATGACCTCAAGGACAAAGCCTACAAAGAGGGTGGACCATTGCTGGCCGAAGCGATAAGCCTCCTGATGGCGGGTCTCTGGAGGAGGGATATCGCTTTGGAAGCCTCCAACGATTCCTTCGATCAAAGCCTCTCGGTCATGAAACAGCCGCTCACGCAAAAGACGCTCGGCATGAGCCTTTTCAGGGAGGTAGTGGTGTGTCCCAATACCTAAGGCTTTTGCCGCATGGATATCGGCATGGGGGTTGTCTCCCATGTGGAGATGCTTTTGAGGCAACACGTCATAGTGGGCATGAATGTGGGGATAAAGGCGCCCTGACCTTTTATTAAGGCCAATATCACAGGAGACATGCCCTGATGAGAACCAATGACCCACCTGATGGTGATCAAGAAGCCGCCTTAAGGTGTCGCCACTCCAGTAGAAATCAGATAGAAACACCACCTTTTTAGCGGGTCTTGAAGCGATCTCATCCTCAATCCCTGAATCGACATAGGACACCCATTTTTCCTGCTCCCATTCCAAGGAAGAAAGTCGATCGATGAGATGAAGCCTATCGGGTAGCGCCTTCAGACCGATCAAATCGAGCCATAGACCATAGACCTCTTGATGGTGATATTCATCATCAAACCCTTTTTTTTGGGTCTCTTGACCCAGTAGGCCCTCGGCTTTTTGCCTCAGCTTTAAAAGCTCTGAAACCTCTCGATAGGTGGGATCGATGGCCTCCCTATAGGTCAACAGAAGATATCGGGCCAGATGGAGCTTGACGGCATCAGGGTGACAGCGCCTTCTAAGAACGGTGTCCCAGACATCGACGGTCAGGAGATCGATAGGAGGGTGACCGCCCTTTGGCGCTTTTTGATCGGGATCCTTCATGCCATCAGTCGACGTATGCGTTGAGCCAATCGCCTGACTTTGACCCTGATCTTGGGATGAAGGAACCCAAGCCGTCCAGGCGCATCCATGGAGGGACCTTTATGGATAGAGGAAGGCGCCCTTGATAACACCGTGCCTTTCTTGGCCTTGAAGGCCTCCTTCTTGTAAAGCCGCTCTGGGACTGAAGTCTCGGGGCTTTTTCCCTTCAAAAGCGCCTTGACCGCCTTCCCGAACTGATCAAGGCCATGATCAATGGGCTTATTCGACATAAATTCAAGGGCAGCATCGCTCATCGCCTCCCTCTTTTTGGGTTTTTCAAGGAGCGAGAGAATGCCGGCCGCCATCGATTCTGGGGTCTGCTCACAAAGAAGCATTGCAGAATCTGGGAAGTCATAGAGGGTGTTTTGTCGATGGATTTCGACGACAGGAAGCCCTGCCGCCATCATTTCAAAGGGGATTCTTGAGGGGTTACTCGAACTGATACAGAGCCCTACGGAGGATCGGTTATAGACGGCGTTACAGGCTTCAAGATTTAAAAGTCCGAGATGTTGATGGTCAAACCAAACACGGCCTTTGGTCTTTGATCCAAATAACCGAATGTTGACCTCTGGCATCAGGCTTTTGACGATCCCCAACGCCTCAAGACCTAATTCTGGGCAACGTCTCGGCTTTTCAGGTTGATAAATGAAGCAAACACTCTTTTCTCGCTCGACCTCAGGTAAGCGCCGGTAAACCTTAAGATCGGCACAAAAATCAAAGTACTGTGCCTCCACACCAAACCGCTCATGGAGCTCATGAGGGAGCCAGCGGCCGATCGTGATCGGGTGAAGACCGTAGGTATAGGAATTTTCAGCAAAGAGAAAGCCATCCCCCATCGGATTAAAGAGGGCTTCATAATCTTGGACGAAGTAGGCTTTGACGCATTCAAAGGGAAGATCACGCACCACCTTGGCCGAATACCAGATGGTTGCAAAGACCATCTCGGAAGGCTCAATGTGATCCCAGCCTGAATAGACCTCTTCAAAATCAAATCCAAACAAGGTTTTGATGTTTTTTCGAAGTTCAAGTGATGATCGCTGATCGACGTCTTCGACGTAAATCCTTGATCGGTGGCCTTGTTCTTCGAGATAGGCGGCATGCTGCAGGAAGGTTCGGTGCCCCCCAGAGCCATCGATGAGTGTAGGTATCAACCAAGAGATGATGGCCATAAATATTCTATTCCCCTGGATCTAGGTTCTTCCACTCGCGAGGGAGCGTCACCACGCCCAGCTCCCGACACTGTTGAACCATTTCAAATTCAGCCACCCGAAGGGCGCTGTCGTAGACATGAATGCCTTCTTCACAAAGAAGATAGACGTTCACCCAATAATTGCCTTTTAAGAGCGCTAATCTTTGAAAGGTGATTGAGGCCGAATAAGTTTCATGATCATTTCTTTTAAAACGAAGACCATCATCGAGAGAAGAGGCGCTGGTGACAGGTCCTCCATGAGCCCCTGAGAGGGTAACGCCAAGGCTTGGAAGGGCGATATTCATCCCGCCCTCAAAATGCACCGTCACCTTGAGACTGGATAACCCCGTTTCAAGAACCAATCGCTCATCGGATCGTCCATCAGCATGGACTTTGATCTTGATGATCCGGGCGAGACCCTTTTCCTCTTGAAAAGAGGACGCTTCTTGAGGCGCTTCGGCTTCCGGGCGATGCGATTTCGTACTCAAAAATTCAGCATAGGCCGTCACCACCTTTGAAGGCTCACCATCCATCATGACCCGCCCCCGATCAATCCAGAGAACCCGGTCACAGATCGCCTCGATCTGATACATGGAATGAGAGCAAAAGAGGATTGTTTTTCGAGCCTTTTTAAAATCAATAATACGGTCGAAAGATTTCCTCGCAAAAGCACCATCGCCGACGGAGAGCGTTTCATCAAGGATCAGAACTTCGGGTTCAACCGCCATCGCGACCGCAAAGGCAAGGCGGGCCGCCATCCCTGAAGAATAGGTTTTAACCGGCCGATCCATGGCTTCTAAAAGACCTGAAAATTCGACGATCTCCTCGTACTTGAGATCGACCTCGGGACGAGTGAACCCTGCAACGGCGGCTCCAAGATAGACGTTTTCGCGTCCCGTCATCTCTGGATGAAAGCCTGCACCCAATTCTAGAAGGGCTGCAATGGGAACGGTCACATGGACCCGGCCTTTGGTCGGCTGAATCGTGCCTGCAATCAACTTTAAAAGCGTGCTTTTACCGGCGCCATTAGCGCCCACTAACCCGACGACCTGGCCTTCGCCAATCTCAAGACTCATCGTCTCAAGAACCACGTGCTCTTGGTGTCTTACTCGGTGCGTCATGACCTCCCAAAGGCGGTCAAACGGACTCCCATACTGCCGATAGGTTTTAGCGACGTTCTCTAGCCTAATAACCGTCATAGGACTTCTCGCATATGAGGTTCGGTCCTTTTAAAGAGAATCCAGCTCGGGGTGAGGAGGGCAAGCCACAGCAATAGAGGCCGCAGCCAATGGCCACGCTCGATCTCAAAATCATGGAGAACCCCTTGGATCAGAGCAATCACATCGGCCATCGGGTTAAAGGCCATGGCCCAACGGACTGATTCCGGCAACATATCGGGCGCATAGAGAATAGGCGTCACATAAAGAACCATGGTCAGGAAGAAGGGGAAAACCTGACGCGTCTCCCGCACAAACAATCCGATGACCGCGAGCAAATAGGCAAAAGGGATCGCCCAGACAAAAAGAGTCAAAAGGACAGCCACGGCTTTAAGTCCAGCCATCAAGCCCTGAAAGTAGATCGCAACGATGAGGTAGATGGGAAGGTAGATGACGAGATTGAGAACCAGCGGCAAAAGAGGCAGTACCGACACCGGAAAACGGCTTCTTTGATAGAGCGCGCCAAATTCACTCAAGACGTTGAGTGATCGGTTTAAGACCTCACTAAAAAAAAGCCAAGGCAGCATTCCAATCAGAAAGTAATCAAGAAAAGTGATCCTTCCAGGGGACCTCACTCGAAATACAAAATCAAGGAGGAACCAAAAGGCCATGACTTGAAGCGCGGGTTGCGCGATCAGCCAAATACCGCCCATGAGCGTGCCACTGGTGCGGCCTACGATATCCCGCTTGACCAGCTGAAGGATCAGGAAACGCTGCTGAAAGAGGAGGAAAATGGGGCTGAGGCCCGACAACAGTTTCTTCAAGAGGGCACTCCAAAACTATCCCTAGGCATGGAAGATCCCTTGGATGTTCATCATCCTTTGTGACCTCGCTGGATCGTTCGTAGGAGATGGACCAAGGGCTTTTTCTTAAGATGTTCAAGCTCAACTTGAAGCTGTTCGCGTTCTGCCTGAAGTTCATGGATGGCTCGATCACGCTGCTGAATCTCATCACCCATGGACGTCATGGCCTCAAAGCGCTCTTCAAGAAGCTTGCCCATGGCCGCCATCGCTTCATCGCGATGTGCAATCTCAAGGCTCATGTTATGAATGGTGTCAAACCGATCTTCAAGACTTCTTGCCTGCCCCTCCAGGGCCTCATCTCGGTGTTTTATTTCAAGCGTCATCGCCTCAATAATCTTAAAACGCTCTTCAAGGCTCCTCGCCTGCCCCGCCAAGGCCTCATCCCGGTGTTGTACTTCGAGCGTCATCGCCTCAATAATCTTAAAACGCTCATCCAGGAGGGCCGTTTGCGCCTTGTTGGCATCAAACACATCTCCGATCCGTTTGATGGAATAAAAAACGGCTTCGGGTATTTTGGTTTCAAGCTGCAGAGCATGAATCAGCCCCGGGGCTTGTTGCGTTCCTAGAAGGAGTGGAGATTCCTGGCTATCATCAAGGCCATCAAGGACTGCTAGCAAAGCGATCAAAAGCCCCGCGGGGTGAAGGCTCTCATTGCACAAGAGGGCCGATAGCCGTTCTCGAAGGCGATCCGGGGACCCCTCAGCCTTTAAGCGGATCAGGGCTTTTGCCTGAATGAAACTATTTTCCTGAATATGGCGCCAAAGATCATCTTCTGAAAGGGTATTGGCCCCATGGACCCGGTATCGAAGGAGGGGCCGGTGGAGCCAATCAAGCGGAACCTCCAGGGACGCTCTCATGACCCAATCCCAGTCATGGGTGTAACGAAGATCTTGAAATGGCCCAACTTTCACAAAAAGGGATCTTGAAAAGAAGAAATTGGAGGTGGTCACGGCAAGGTTTCCTTGAAGAAACCCATCCTCGACCGGCCGTCCCTGAGCCTCTTCCACTAGCTTCATATACCCAAGAGCCCTTGGATGATCCTCTTGGGGGTGCCCCTGTCCATCCATAAAGGCGATCTCTGTGAAGATGAAAACATCCGGCCGATCGATCTTGATGGCCTCTGCCAATAAAGCCTCAAGCCGCCCTTCCATATAAAGATCATCTGAGTTTAAGATCGCGATGAAGTCCCCACGCGCAAGCTCAAGCGCTTCATTTAGCGTTCTATGTGCTCCTTGCGTGGTCTCATGCCGAAAAAGACGGAGCCTTGCATCGTCAAAAGACGTTAAGACGTCCCAACTGTCATCCTTCGAAGCATCATCAACCACAATCAGCTCAAGGTCAGAAAAGGTTTGCTGAAGCACGCTCTCAACCGCGCCTCGAATGTAAGCCGCATGCTGGTAGGAGGGAATCAGAACACTCACCCTAGGCAGCGGTTTAAGCAGCGTCATCGGCCACTCCGCTGGAGGATCGTTAGGGGTTGCTCATCGGTTCTTGCATCCACAAATCTGAGGCCATGTCGCCGGGCGAGCGTCTTGATGGCATCGCGCCGCTCTTCAAAGCGCCGGGTTAGAAGAGCCCTCGCGTGCTGATCGCCATCGATCACCCGCTCCTCAACCCCATTACCATAGCGGTGCCTCCCTGGAGGAAGGTGCACCTCGATGGGATCTGAAATCATAATCAAAACACCATCACAGTGTCTTGAAAGCTTCAAGATCGATGACTCACCCGCCGGGGTCAGTCCCCTGAAGTCACTCAAGATGAAAACGAGGCTCCCGGGTTTTGCGTGGCGAGGGAGATGAACCAAGGCCTCTTCCAATGCGCCTTCAGATGATGAACCTGACGTGATCTTGGATCGCTCGACCAAGGCTTTGAGATAACGAAGAACCGCGCCTTGACCATGCTCCGGTTTCAGTTCAAAGCTTCCTGATTCAGAAAAAATCTGGCCACCGATCCGGTCATCATGTCGGTGAGCGCTCCAGGCCAAAAGCGCTGCAAGCCTTGCGGCCATGGCAGATTTATACATGCCCCGAGTCGCGAAGAACATCGATGCCCGGTAATCGACGCTCAAAAAGATCGGTCGCTCCCTTTCTTCTTGAAAGATCTTGGTATGAGGACGCCCGGTTCGTGCCGTCACCCGCCAATCGAGACTTCGAACATCGTCCCCAGGCATATAGAGACGTGCCTCATCAAATTCCATCCCTCGCCCACGGAACCTTGAAAGATATTGACCACTTTGGAGTGCTTTTGCTGTGGGTCTTCCAAGCGCCACCCCCGCTGAAGGCTGACTTAAACCGATGAGCTCACTCAACGACGGGCGAATCACCCAGTCTTTGGCTTCTGCCTCCGGGGACAAGGCATTGGGTTTGGTGGAAAGGGAACGCATTAGGGCAAAAATCGTTGAAGAATCGTGTCTAAAAAATGAAATCCCGTCTTCGAGCAATGAATCCGGCCTTGATCCTTGATCAATAAACCCTCTTCAATGCTCTGAGAGAGGAGGGGTTCAAGGACATGGATTGAAAGCCCCGTCCGCTCTTCAAAGAGAGATTCTTGAAATCCCAATCGAAGCCTCAGGGCATTCATCAGAAATTCAAAAGGAAGATCTTTTGGATCAATCTTTACCCTTGATCCCAGACTTTTCCCCTCCTGGCTCGCCTTCATATAGTGTTCGGGGTGCTTGATTTTCGCGGTCCGAGTGAAGATCGCCTCTTGGGGTTGACTTATTTTGCCATGAGCGCCGGCTCCTATGCCGAGATAATCCCCAAACTCCCAAATACTCTGGTTGTGACGGCATTTTTTTTCAGGCCGTGCATACGCTGAAACTTCATATTGGCTATAGCCGGCCTCCCTCAATAGATCTTGGGCAGCTTCCTGGATCATCCAGGTGTTTTCATCGCCGGGGAGCCTTGGTGGGTATTTATAAAAGAAGGTATTCGGCTCCAAGGTCAATTGATAATAGGAGATATGGCTGGGCAAAAGCCTTAAGGCGGTTTGAACATCCATCAGCGCTTCCTCCAGCGTTTGTTCTGGAAGCCCAAACATCAGATCAAGGTT
>Ga0194037_1000281_pt1 | contig 40107 bp, 36 predicted proteins | sample JunL306m_MetaG_FD_148653 | JGI IMG/M metagenome (GOLD analysis project Ga0194037, IMG submission 148653) | Anoxic zone freshwater microbial communities from boreal shield lake in IISD Experimental Lakes Area, Ontario, Canada - Jun2016-L304-6m | ecosystem: Environmental > Aquatic > Freshwater >... | reverse complement strand
AAAAAAGTTATCTACTATTCCCGAATAAATCATAGTCGCACCCTTTAAACGTATAACTTAACCCTTAAGAAGCACTCTATTCATGTCTATAACGTTAGATATTTTACAAATACAAGCATTCTTGCCTCATCGATACCCCTTTCTATTGATTGACAAGGTGATAGAGTGCGAACCTGGCGTAAGGTTGTTAGGAGTGAAAAATGTCACTTATAACGAACCTTTTTTCCAAGGACATTTTCCACAAAAGCCTATTATGCCCGGTGTGCTCATATTAGAAGCCTTAGCTCAATCAACTGGGCTTCTAGCTTCTGAAACTGCAGGCGACGAACTAATAGGCATGATCTACTATTTAGTAGGTATCGATAAGGCTAAATTTAAACGCCCTGTAGTACCTGGTGACCAACTGATGCTGGAATCAAAGTTTATCAAAAGTAAACGTAATATTTGGGCTTTTGAATGCCGTGCAGAAGTTGACGGTGAATTTGTTGCTAGCGCAGAAATTAGATGCGCTGCAGTGGTAAATTGAGTTTGATACATCCAACAGCCCTTATTGATAGCCAAGCTGAATTAGCCAATGATGTGAGCATTGGTGCGTATTCAATTATCGGAGCAGATGTAAAAATTGAATCAGGTACGGTTATTGGCCCTCATGTTGTTATAAAAGGACCGACCAGCATTGGTAAAGATAATCATATTTTTCAATTCAGCTCCATCGGTGAAGATCCGCAAGATAAAAAATATGCCTCAGAAATTACACGACTTGAAATTGGTGATAGAAATACCATTCGTGAATTTACGTCTATGCATAGAGGGACTCAACAAGACCACTGCGTCACTCGAATAGGTAATGATAATTTATTTATGGCCTACACTCATGTCGCACATGATTGTGTTATTGGTGACCATGTGATTATGGCAAATGGAGCTTCTTTAGCGGGTCATGTACAACTTAATGATCATGCAATTTTGGGTGGATTTACTTTAGTTCATCAATTTACTCAGATTGGTCAATTTAGTTTTGCAGCAATGGGTAGTGCTATTACGCAAGATATTCCGCCCTTTATTATGGTGGGAGGCAAACCTACCAAGCCGCATGGCATCAATTCAGTTGGCATGGAGCGTAATGGTATATCAACAGAAGATATTAGATTAATCAGAAATGCTTACAAAATTATCTACAAAATGAATTTGCGTTTAGAAGATGCCATTGTACAAATAGAAGGACTTGCTGGAGATAGCAAAGAACTATTAAGTATGATTGGCTTTTTACGTAATGTTCGCAGAGGAATATTGCGTTAAGAATTTTTATCTTTTTCATGTTCCTGCCCCTGCCCACAGTTTAGGAATATTTTGAACTAATTGTATGCCGGAATAAGGCTTTTCGAGCGTAAGCGAGACAAGCGTTGCGCTTGGGTGGTCTTATTACAGCCTACAAACGCTTAAATGTCGGCACTGATACTTGGCTAGTAACTCTAAATCTTGAGTAGTTAACAATATTCAAAGGCGTAGGTAAATAATCATAAAAAACTTAATCGCCGGTGTCGATGAAGCGGGGCGAGGGCCACTAGCTGGTCCTGTAGTAGCCGTTGCCGTTATTCTTGATCCACAACAACCTATTGATGGTTTAGCTGACTCAAAAATACTGAGTAAACTTAAGCGCGAAAGTCTTGCTAAGTTCATTAAGGCGCAGGCTCTAAGCTGGTCTATAGCGGTTGCCAGCGTAGAAGAAATTGATGAGCTTAATATTCTGCAAGCAACCTTGCTTGCTATGCAGCGAGCTGTTAATGGATTGCATATTCAGCCAGATGAGGTTTTAGTTGATGGCAACCAAATCCCTAAGTTATTGATTCCTACATTAGCCATTATAAAAGGTGATAGTAAGATACCGGCTATTAGTGCAGCTTCAATTATTGCAAAAGTTGAACGTGACAGCCTGATGTTTAATTATCATAAACAATATCCCAATTATTCCTTCCATTTACATCAAGGCTATGGAACTAAGCAGCACTTAGCTGAAATAGCTGAATTCGGTTTTTTAGCCCTACATAGAAAATCTTTCAATCCCTTAAGAACCATTCTAAGCCAGCAAAAGCAGTGATATTTAGTGCAGGGCCGTAATAAAATTTTGCCGTTTTCTAGGGTGGATAAATGCTGCGGCTGTGTAGTATTGTGATTTTAGCTTCCCCATCGGTAAATCTTACGCCGTAGGGACAGGTCGCGACCTGTCCGTACATTACGATCGATTTAATGATTATTTTTAATTTATAAAATCAGATAAAAATCCCCGTAGGGGCGTATTGCATACGCCCAACATTGAAAGTCCAATGTTATAGAGCTTATTTTATAAGGGCGTATGCAATACGCCCCTACGATCTTCACCACAATGTTATCGTTCTCGGGATGCTAATAATTATTTGTGTAGATACCTATGTCGCTAAAGAGGGGAAATAAAAATAATACTTTCACAGTCCTAAAGCGTTAGCCCATTCAGATTCTTAAACGTGTATTTTTACTTACATTCGCCAACAAACAATCCTAAATACCAATCGGTAACTCATCCATTAAGGCAATCTGCTCGCGTAACTCAATGATTCTATCTTGCCAATAACGAGGGCTATTAAACCAAGGGAAGGCCATAGGGAAGGCGGGGTCATTCCAACGTTTTGCAATCCATGCAGAATAATGTAGCAATCGTAAGGTACGCAATGCTTCTAATAGATGCAATTCCATGATATTAAAATCATAGAATACTTTATAGCCATCAAGTAAATATTTAAGCTGAAAACTCATCTCTTCACGATCACCTGAGAGCAGCATCCATATGTCCTGTATGGCAGGCCCCATTCGACTATCATCAAAATCCACAAAATGAGGGCCGTCATCGGTCCATAAAATATTACCGGGATAACAATCGCCATGTAGCCTTAGGTTTTTTACTTTACCAGCACGTTCAAAGCAGCGTTTTACCGCTTCTAAGGCATGAGCACTCGTCGTGCTGTAAGCATTGATTAAATCAGCAGGAATGAAATCATGTTTAAGCAGATAATCTCTTGGCTCATCGCCAAAGTTAAATACATTTAAGCTTGGGCGCGCTTTAAAAGGTTTTGTTGCGCCTACGGCATGTATACGGCCTATAAAACGCCCCATCCATTCCAGTTTGTCACGACTATCAATTTCAGGAACACGTCCGCCTTGCTTAGGAAATACCGAAAACCGAAAACCATCAAGCTGATTAAGTGTCTGCGTTCCGATCAACCTTAAAGGCGGGACTACGGGTATTTCATTGTCAGCTAAGTCTTCAATAAAACGATGCTCTTCTAAGATGGCATCATCAGTCCAGCGTGAAGGTCGGTAAAATTTGGTGACTACGGTCGCTGCGTTTTCTATGCCCACCTGATAAACACGGTTTTCATAACTATTAAGCGCAAGTAAACGACCGTCACTAGAAAGCCCAACGCTAGTCATAGCGTTAAGAACAAGGTCAGGGCTTAAAGCTGAAAAAGGAGTTAAATGTGCAGTCATGGTTTCATTGTAACGTTGAATACACATTTTAATGCAGATAAATTATTGAATAACTCCGGTAAAACAATTTGATCGTAATGTTGGGACAGGTCGCGACATGTCCCAACGGAGTGAAATGTAGCGATAATGAGAGAAAGGTGTAGGTCGGGTTAGCGATAGCGTAACCCGACAAAATATCGAACGAAATGCTGGTTTGTGCTATTGAGACTGTGAAAGTTTTATGATTTTAGCGTCACCAAGGGACAGTTTATCTGGTATGAGTAAATATAAATTGCGGAAGTCATTCTGTAGGGGCGACAGATTCGCTACATTTCAACAAACGAATGTACTGGGCGAATAAATTCGCCCCTACAGGGTGCTATTCTGGGCGAATCTGTCGCTACTATGAGATATGACAGGTCGGGTTACGCTATCGCTAACCCGACCTACGCAAGTTCCTGTAAAACATATCGATCGTAATCTAGGGGCTGATCGTAATGTGCGACCGTACCGCCGTATGGCCGATCCATGCTGTAGGGTGGATTCGCGTTAGCAATCCACCATAAACGCAGCGATAAACTAACCTCTACCTAAATGCTTCTTTTATTCGATTGTTTTCAATATTGCGTGTGTGTGGCGGTTTACTATCGCGAAACCCTCTACTCAATGAATATTGATTTGATTAACTGCCCACAAAGGCGTTAGTCAACCGTTTCTTTAGGGCCCAAAATATCCAAAGGATCACCTTCGTAGGGTGTCGCGTAGCCGCAATCTTTTTGAGGACAAACTTTTTCGACACCGCGTCTTTTAGTTTCTTTGACGGTCAAAATGGGCCAATGGCAATCTGGACAAGCTTCTTTGACTGGTGCATTCCAAAGTGCATACTTACATTTTGGATAAACCGAACACGAGTAAAATATTTTTCCATTGCGAGACTTACGTTTTAAAATGACGCCTTTTTTGCACTCGGGACATTCAACACCAGTATCGGCGGGTTTTTCTAGTGGCTCTATATGGCGACATTTTGGATAAGCACTGCAACCAATAAATTTACCATAGCGGCCCATTTTAAAGACTAAAGGTGCTTCACATTCTGGGCAGACTCGACCCTCAACGGTTTCTGATTCTTCAGTCGCATTGCCATCATCATTTAAATTTCGAGTATAGGAACACTCAGGATAATGAGTACAACCTATAAATCGACCATTACGTCCCAAACGAATCGATAAGGGGCTTTGACATTCAGGGCATTTCTCATCCAGTGCTTCCTGAGTCACATCTTTACGTTGTACGCTAGCATCCTTTTCTTGAATCATGTCATTGAAAGGTTGCCAGAATTCATGCATTAAAGGAATCCAATCCTTTTCGCCACGAGACACCGCATCTAAATCATCTTCCAAATTAGCCGTAAAATCATAATCCACATATTTGGTAAAGTGGTCGGTTAGAAACTTATTAACGATTCTGCCTACATCGGTAGGGTAAAAGCGTTTGTTGTCTAAAGTAACATATTCCCGATTTTGCAAAGTCGAGATGATAGACGCATAAGTAGATGGTCTACCTATGCCATGTTCTTCTAAAGCTTTAACTAAACTAGCCTCACCATAACGGGGTGGGGGATCAGTAAAGTGTTGGCCGGCAATAATGTCAATAAGAGGAATTGGGCGACCTTCTTCTAAGGGCGGTAAAAAGCTTTCCTTATCGTCGCTTTCCTTGCTGTCATCTTTTCCTTCTAAGTAAACCGCCATAAACCCAGGCATGGCAATGGTAGAGCCTGTTGCTCTAAACACATGTTTGCCATCGCCACAGCTTAAGTCAACTGCAACCATATTCAGGGTTGCATGAATCATTTGGCAGGCTATAGTGCGCTTCCAGATTAAATCATAAAGTTTGTACTGTTCAGCACTCAAGTGATCTTTTATCTGACTAGGTAAGTATCTAGGATAAGTGGGGCGTATCGCCTCATGGGCTTCTTGGGCATTTTTTGATTTGGTTTTAAAAAGCCTAGGCTCTTTAGGCACATTTTCAGCGCCGTATTTTTCGGCAATCAAGGCGCGCACATCTTCAACCGCTTCTATCGATAAGTTAACCGAATCGGTACGCATATAAGTAATCAGACCCTCTGTTTCACCGCCAATATCAATACCTTCATAGAGTTGCTGAGCAACTATCATGGTACGTTTGGTGGTAAAACCTAATTTACGAGAGGCTTCTTGTTGCAGAGTAGAGGTTATAAAAGGCGGTGCTGGATTACGTTTTTGTTGTTTCTTTTCAAGCTTAGAAACTAGCAAATGCCCATCTGCAGCAGTCAGTAAAGCTTGTTTAGTTTTTTCTGCGACTGCTTCATCAGTAATGCTAAATTGTGTTATTTTTTCATTATCAAACTGAGTGAGTTTGGCTTTAAAATTTTGATCGTGTGCGGTGAGTGCGGCATCAATAGTCCAATATTCACGAGTTTTAAAGGCTTCTATTTCTAATTCTCGCTCAACGATCATGCGCAAAGCAGGGCTTTGTACGCGACCAGCTGATAAGCCTCTACGAATTTTTTTCCATAATAAAGGCGATAACTTAAAGCCCACTAAATAATCTAAGGCGCGTCGTGCTTGTTGAGCATTGATTAAATTAATGGCTAATTGAGCTGGATTAGCAATCGCTTCAGTCACGGCTTTTTTAGTAATCTCATGAAAAACCACGCGATAGACGGGCTTATCTTTTAGTATTTTCTTTTCTTTTAATAACTCATAAAGATGCCATGAAATCGCCTCACCCTCTCTATCAGGGTCGGTCGCTAGATATAAGTTATCTGCGGCCTTGAGTGCTTTACTAATTGCCTGAACATGGCGTTGATTGCGCTCAATGATTTCGTATTTCATTGCAAAATCATTGCTGGGATCTACGGCGCCTTCTTTAGGAATAAGATCGCGGACATGTCCATAAGAGGCTAATACCTGAAAATCTTTACCCAAGTATTTCTCAATAGTTTTGGCTTTTGCGGGCGATTCTACAATGACGAGATTTTTACTCATTTATTTAAAAGGGCTAAAGAGGAAAGGTTAAAGGTTAAAGGTTAAAGGCTAAAGGCTAAAGGCTAAAGGCTAAAGGCTAAAGGCTAAAGGCTAAAGGCTAAAGGCTAAAGGCGAAAATGTACATTCTTTTTTGCTTTTAATCTTTTGCATTTGGTTAGTTTTGGCTTTTGCAGGCGATTCTACAATGATGAGATTTTTACTCATTTAATTAAAAGGGCTAAAGGTGAAAGGCGAAAGGCTAAAAGTTAAAATGTGCATTTTTTGCCTTTAGTCTTTCGCCTTTCGCCTGCTTTTGTCTTTAGTCTTTAGCCTGCTTTTGTCTTTCGCCTTTCGCCTGATGTATCAATGTAAATAGGTAGGTATCAGATTATAAACAATGTCTTCCATTCTAGAAAAAGCAATTTCTTCGTCAGGTTGACTTAATAAAATCATTAACACTATCCATTTTAGTTTTTCCATCGAGATTTCTTCATCTTCTAAAGCCATAGCTCGATCGATTACAATTTCTCGATTAACTGAATTTAATATGCCATTTTGCTCTAAAAAAAGAATAAGATTCCGGCATTCAAGATCCAGTTTTGCAATTTCCTGAGCGCAGAAAATACGAAATGTAGCGGTAACACTCGAATTAACAGCTTGTTGCAAGCTGAGTGAATCTAGCCAATCAAAGGCTTTATTAACTTCACGAGATTCAAAACCTGCTTCCAGCAACTCTGTTCTAATGACATCACTATCTGGAAACATTTCTATTTCCTCTTCCATATAGTTCTCAAACAAATACATCAAAACATCAAAAATATTTTCTTTCATAATAGGCTTACTGCTTAATTTATTTTATTCTCATATAGCAACCGCCTGCGATTGCTTCTAGGTAACCTTGCAACTCTAAAATCAGAAGCATTGAAGAGATAGATTCAATAGATAAATCACTATTTTCAACCAAAAAATCAATCGAAGTTGGGCTAAACATGACACGATTCAATAATGTTTGCTGCTCTAGGTCAAGTTTTGATTGCATGTCAGGAGGTTGAATTTCATTATCTTGTTGATAAACAACATTTAATTCTTCAAGAATATCTTGCGTTGTTTCAACAAGTTTTGCCCCTTCGCGGATCAATGCATTACATCCTCTTGCTAAAGGGTTATGAATAGAACCGGGTATAGCAAATACTTCACGATTTTGATCTAAAGCCATTTTAGCGGTAATTAATGAACCACTTTGTATAGCCGCTTCAACCACTAGCAAACCTTGACATAAACCACTGATAATACGATTACGTCTAGGAAAGTGATTAGATTTCGCAGTCGTGCCTGGTGGAAATTCGGAAACCATTAGCCCCGTTTTAATTATTTCAATCGCCAGCTCTTTATGTCGAGCAGGATAAACCCGATCTAAACCCGTTCCAGCAACAGCAATAGTATAACCTTGCACAGCTAATGAGCCACGATGACTGGCGCCATCGATACCTAAAGCCAAACCACTGGTAATAACAAAGCCGTATTGAGACAGTTCTTTTGCAAAACTGAATGCTGTTTCTATGCCTACCGATGAAGGATTACGACTACCTACAATAGCAATTTGTGGCAATGCCAGTAATTCAGGATTGCCGCGTGTAAATAATAGCGGTGGCGGATCAGAAATTTCTTTTAATTGACTAGGATAATTAACGTCATTAAACGTGATAACGCCATTGTTTTCTTGAGCTAGCCATTCAAGATCATAATCAATAGTTGTCCAATCTGGATTCTTAATGGCTTGGATGATAGCACTTTTTAAGCCTAAAGCCGACAATGCGGCTGTTGATTCAGAATATAACTGCTCAGGAGTATGCTGTTCCAGCAAATGAAGAAAGGTTCGAGTGCCTACGCCTGGTACACGAGATAACACTAACCAGTATTTTAATTTTTCATAAATTGAGTCTGTAGCGATATTCAAGGCGTCCTAACCTTATCCAATAAATGTATGTCTTGAGTTGAGTTCATTATTAAAGCATAACTCACGCGTTCAAAAGTACGAAAAACCATTAAGGTACCAATTTTTTCATCGGGAAGCTTAATCATATCCCGATTATTGAGCTGATAAGGATCTTTAATACGCCGGCCATTTTCTTCAATCGTTAAAACATGTCCTTCAGATAAACCGTCATTAATGCCCTTATCAATTGCAACCACACCTAAAGCGCCTATTTGTGAAATACCCCCAAAAATACGGATAATATTAGCGTTGATAGTTATTGGTGGCGGTTTAGGGAAATAACTTAAAGTAAATTCTTCATCTGTTTTTGGCATGACCCAGTCACCATGAAGAACTTCACTGTTCGATTTAGTAATGATTAAAGTGGACGGATTAGCAAAATTTTGCAAGCTAACGTTGGCAATATATTGTAGATCATAACCCAATACATCAGGGCTATCTGGGCTTATAAAAGGCTCACCCTTACGATAGATACTATAAGCTTGATTTTCTGGCTGAGTTAAGCCATTAACGTAAAGTTTATCACCAACGCCAGCAATTAGATGTTCTGAGGCAATATCGACGACATAAGCAACATTCGTTAGTTTATTCTCAGAGACTACTTTGGAGTTGTTTAAAAATACCGATATCTTCTCATAAGGAATTAAATCAATCGCCTGTTTAAGCGAAGTTTCACGAATACAGGGTATTAACCTTCCTTGTTTTGAAACAGAAAAATCAGATCGCCCTTTATTAAGATCATTGTCTTCAAGAATACAGGTTGATTGCCTTAAATCTTGATAGTTGAGCTTTTTTTCTAACAAACTAATTTTGGGCTCACCATTGAGTATCGTTAAATAAAGAGTATCACCTGGATAAATCAGGTTGGGCGATTTAATTTTATCATTTAGCTTCCAAAGCAGAGGCCATTGCCAAGGATGCTTTAAAAACTTCTCCGCAATTCCCCATAAAGTATCATTTTTTACCACAGTGTATTGATCAGGATGATTGGGATTTAAAGGTATTTCATCAGCGTAAAGCTGTGAACTGATGCTCAAAGCAACCATTAATCCAAACAATATTTTCTTAGTCATAATGATTCCTGTGGCATGTTTTTGCCTTAACGATTTGAAGTTTATATGAATTCAGTTAGAATTTCAGTGATGTATTCGACATTCAAATAGTGGCGAATTAAGAACAATTTAGAAATTTCATTAACTGGATACAATCTGAACATGAAGATTATTTTTGTAGGTACTCCTGATTTTGCAGTACCTAGCTTACAAGCGCTGCTCGATTCCGAGCATGAAATCTGTGCCGTCTACACCCAACCTGATCGCCCCGCAGGACGAGGTCAACAATTACATATTAGCCCCGTTAAAGCGCTCGCTTTAAGTCATGCTATTCCTGTATTTCAACCACTTAGTTTTAAGATAGAGGAAGATTTGCAGCAGTTAATCTCTTTCAATGCCGATTTAATGGTGGTTGTCGCTTACGGCATGATCTTGACTCAAGCTGCATTAGAAGCTCCTAAATTAGGCTGTATTAATGTTCATGGATCATTATTGCCACGCTGGCGCGGAGCAGCGCCCATTCAAAGATCTTTAATGGCCGGCGATGCAAAAACCGGCGTTACTATTATGCAAATCGTCCACAAGCTAGATGCCGGTGATATGTTGCATAAAGAAGAGTACACCATCACTAATAATGATACCGCCAGCAGCCTACATGACACCTTGGCTACCTTAGGTGCAATAGGCTTAGCCAAGGTACTCACACAGATAGACTCTGGGGAAATACAGGCCGAAGTGCAAGATGAGCACTTAGTTACTTATGCCGAAAAATTAAGCAAAAGCGAAGCCGTTATAGATTGGCAGCAATCAGCTCATGACATCGCCTTAAAAGTAAGAGGCCTCAATGCTTGGCCAGTCGCACAAACTTTATATCAAGATAAAGTACTCCGCATCTGGAGTAGTGAAGTCATAGAAACTAGCGATCAGCAATTAGTAGCATTAACTCCAGGTACTGTCAGTTGTACCCATAAAACCATGGACGTAGTCACTGGAAATGGACTCTTACGTCTGCTAGAAATACAACTGCCTGGAGGAAAGCGCATGAACACGCAGGCGTTTTTGAATGCTCATGCTATGCAGGGCATAAAATTAGGTTAGCTACCAGAAAAACCTGTAGGCCGGAATAAGACTTTGCTAGCGTAAGCGAGCAAAGCGTTTCCGGCATAGGTGACGCTCCTGTGCCGGAAACGCCACCACGCGCTGCGCTTGGCTGGTCTTATTCCGGCCTACAAATAGTTTCAAATTAGCCAAGTAGGCCGGAATAAGGCTTTACTAGCGTAAGCGAGCAAAGCGTTTCCGGCATAGGTGTTGCTCCTGTGCCGGAAACGCCACCACGCGCTGCGCTTGGCTGGTCTTATTCCGGCCTACAAATAGTTTCAAAATAGCCAAGTAGGCCGGAATAAGGCTTTGCTAGCGTAAGCGAGCAAAGCGTTTCCGGCATAGATGACGCTCTTAACCCAAGCTAATCTAAGCGCTTACCTATCATTTCTCCAAGCTTAACGATTTTATCGGCTACAAACTCGCTATCCCATTGCACTTTATTGTTTGCAAATAACAAAATAATTGTTGAGCCCATATTAAAGCGTCCCATTTCATCACCGATATTTAAGGTCGGGGCATTTTCTTTATATTCCCAGCTTCGCACGGATTGGATGCTGGGAGGTGTTACCACGCCATGCCATACGGTTTCTATACTCGATACGAAAATAGCACCGACCAAGATCAAAGCCATAGGGCCGACTTCGGTATCAAAAATAGCAACGACACGCTCATTTCTAGCAAATAATCTAGGCACAGAACGAGTGGTTGCGGTGTTAACACTGAATAAACGACCAGGTACATGTACCATTTCTCGCAGGGTGCCTGTTAAAGGCATGTGCAAGCGATGATAATCTTTAGGTGAAAGATAAATCGTTGTATATATACCATTATTAAAAGCTTTAGCTCGCTCGTCGCACCCACCTAACAAGTCAAGCGCAGTATAACTTTTACCTTTAGCTTGAAATATTTCACCCTCAGAAATAACACCTGCTTGGCTAACAGCACCATCGGCAGGGCAAGCAATGGCATTTGGTTCTGTCGTTAACGGTCTAATACCGGGTTTTAATTCGCGGGTGAAAAAATCATTAAAACTTTTATAAGCATTAATGTCAGGCTGATTAGCCTCATCCATATTAACCCCGTAATGCCTAATGATCTGTTTGATGAACAGATTTTTCCAAGCCTTATTCTCACAATGGGTTAATTTACTCATCATTTTAGATAAAGCATGATGGGGTAAAATGTACTGCGGTAATGTCGTTAAAGCGTCTTTAAAAGTCATAATAAATCAATTAGTAATCTAGACCGGCAGGGTGGGCAAGCGATAAAGTAAGTAAAGGTCGGGTTAGTAAAGTAGGTCGGGTTACGCTATCGCTAACCCGACCTACGATAGCTTAAGGCAGAGTAACTAACTCTGGAGCTTGCCAGTGCTTATCTTTATGCTCCACTACAACGGTCGTGTAAATGCCGCCACGGACATTAAATTCAGCGCGTATACGCATAAAATTTGGTGCAATCGCTGCAACGATATCATTAAGAATTTCATTAGTCACCGCTTCATGAAAAGCGCCTTGGTCACGAAAGGCCCACATGTAAAGCTTAAGGCCCTTTAGTTCTACACACAATGCGCCAGGCACGTATTCAATTTGAATGGTCGCAAAATCAGGTTGCCCTGTTTTTGGGCACAAACAAGTAAATTCTGGAATATCAATGCGTATGGTGTAATCGCGGTCGGGTTGTGGATTAACAAAGGTTTCTAAGTCTTTAGTGGGTTTAGTCGTCATGGTGCTCTTTAGAATAAAATTAAAAGTGGCCAAATTTTAACAGCTTTAAGGCGTTACAACGACTCTATTAACTAAATTAAGGCCGATTCAAAATATCCGACTTTATAGGCTAATCGCGTTAATTCCACATCATTTTTTATTTTCAGCTTATCGTAGAGTCTATATCGATAGGTGTTCACGGTTTTGTCGCTCAATATCAACATATTAGACATTTCTTTAATGGATTTACCTTGCAGAATTAAAGTGACTACTTCGGCTTCTCTGCGAGATAACTTTAAAAACGGTGACTCATAATATTCTGGCAAACAACGAGAGGCTAAATTATAAACAGCATCAAAACTTAAATAATGATCTCCCGCGACTACTTTACGAATAGCCTTGATCATCTCGGCAACGGGCGAATCTTTTGAAATAAAACCAGATACACCCAGCTTAAATAATTGCGGTGGAATGTGGCTATGATTATCAGTAGAGATAATGATAATTTTTGAATCGGCATTGTTATGTAAGATTTGACGACAAGCTTCAACACCTCCCATGCCGGGCATATTAATATCCATCAAAACGACATCAACCAAGAAAGTCGATACTTTTTCAACAGCTTCTTCGCCCGATTTAGCCACACCCACTACAGTGATATCATCGCAAGCATTTAGTAATGCTTCAATGCCAGTTCGGACTAATTCATGATCATCAGCCAGTAATACTTTTATCATAACCACCTTCCATTATTAATTCTAGATATAGAAATTTATTAAATTCACAGTGGTCACAATTATTGTTTAGTTAGGGCTTAGTTTTTATAAAAAACCCATAATCGTGAACACACTACAACTCTTTATTGGGTGCATTAAGGAAGTTTCTATAATCTATAGAGACTTTCAATCCAGCAAATCGACCACTCATACCTATTAATTCAGTAGTCTTTTTATCAAAGCGGATTTTAATTTCATTAAGCGCTCTGTCTTCATAACCTTGTTCTATATGGTGAGTATCGAGTAGAAAATGATAGCGATACACCTCCATTTCACCCTCATCAGTAATATCCAAAGGCTCTCCTAATTGAGCAATCACCGAGGCTTTTTTAGGTAACTGATCAGAAATCTTAGTTAGGAGCTCACTGTTAGCACGTAACTGCTGTTTTTCTTTATCAATCTCAGCACCACCAATTGAGCGTAAAGAAACCTCAAGAAACTTAGGTGGTGCAATCTTTAAAAATAACGATGAAAATGACCAAGCAGTTAGCTTACCTTCGTGATTAAAATTCAAATCTGAATAAAAGCTAATTTCAGGCGCTATCAAATTATTATTGGCATCAATTTTACGAAACCAATATCGCCAACGTCGACCGTCTGGAGTAACGCTATCGTCACTGGCATATAATCGAGATAAAGACACAAAATCTTTGCTATATAAAATAGGTTTTTTAAATTGCAAGGTGAAATCATCAGCACTTACGACCGAAAAATAACGATCAAACTCATCCATTTGTAGATAAGTTTGATAGGCTCTAACCCAATACATACAGCCTGACAATGATCCCGCCAACAACACCAAGCTAATCATACGAGCAAAGCGCTTAATCGTTTTTATCTTCATATTTTGATATAGCCCAATGGCTATTCCTATAAAAGCTTAAAAAACGAATAGTTTACAGCGACTCATTCAATGATTGCCAATTTGCCTACAAATCACATAAGCCAAAAAACGCATATTGGCTTACGACGGTTCAAAGAATAATTGAATACAATCACTCCTACAATTAGTAGTAATACGGATATAGACTCGTGATGAGCAAAATAACTAGGGAATTGCTGCTGCCCACCGTTAAGGATAGGAAAAAAGCGTTTCATCTGTAGGGGCGACAAATTCGCCCAGTATCATGGAGCTCGGATTACTGGGAAATGATGTGGCTGTAGGCGGCTGTAGGCCGGAATAAGACTTTGCGAGCGTAAGCGAGCAAAGCGTTTCCGGCATGGGCATGGTACCTATGCCGGAAAAGCCACTCAGAGCTAAAGCACTTTATATAATCATTGCGCTAGCTGCCTTAATAATATTAGCGCTTAATCTGATGATCATAGCTAGAATGCTGGCTAAGGATTTGAACATTCATAAATACCTAGTATTTATGAGATAAAGTTTGATCTTTAGTATTCTTAAGGTTATAAAGTAGCCGTCACCTAGCAAGGTGGCATATTTTCTAAGTCAATTCTTAACAGTTGGCGAATTAACCTGAAAGTTATCATCATTTAATATAGTTATAGTCTTTTTTACAATAATAGAATGTTAGGTAATCCTTGAATAGTGCTCTGCAAACGCAACTGAGCGCTAGTCAGATATTGCTGAGCATTACGTTGATCTAGCTGAGTGCTCTTGCAAGCTTGCTAAGTCTTTTTTTAATCTACCTAAGTCCTATTGAAGGCTTGCTAAGCGCTCTTCAATCACTGAGAAGGCTCTTGAGGTCTTGCTGAGTGCTAAGCAAGCGAAGCTGAACGCTATTGGAGTTTTGCTGAGGACTCCTCAGCGCGCAAAAAGCCTTTGCCAAGCTTGCTGAGCATTCAGCAAGCTTAGAAGAACACTCTATCAGCATTGAATAACGTTCATTAAGGCTAGAATTTTTGTAATAACGATTCACATAGCACTAAGTAAGCTACGCTAAACCCTCTGTAAAGTTTGTGTAGCATTCAATAATCAACCAATATTTAATCCTAAGGAAATATTATGACCAGTAATGCATTTATGCCCAGTACCGATAGCGGAAAAGCTGATTTGTTAGACCATGTTGCAAGTATCTTAGTGAATTATGCAAGCATTTTGGAAGTGACAGCAGAAGATTTGGCCAGCCTTCAGGCCGATGCACACGCCTTTCGTTATATCTTGAAAAGCATGGCAGATATGCAAGCCTATGCTCATCATTTAACAGAATTTAAAAATATATTGCGTGATGGTAGCGCCGCCATTGTGGGTTGGACGGTGCCGCCTATGTTGATTGAGCCAACTCCATCCGCAGTGAGTTCTGGCATTATTCCAAGGTTATCGTCTTTAGTCGCACATCTTAAAAGCCATAAAAACTACACTTCGGCAATCGGTTTAGATTTAGGTGTAATCGGAACAAGCACAGTGGTAGATTCCAGTAGCTGGAAGCCTATCTTAAATGTTCAAATTAAAGCCGGACATCCGATTGTTACTTGGACTAAAGGTTCGGCAGCCGCCATAGAAATTTGGGTAGACCGAGGTGAGGGTGCTGGTTTTAGTTTTCTAACGATCAACACCGAGCCTAATACCAGTGATAACCAACCTTTACCCACTACCAGTGCGGTATGGAAATATAGAGCCATCTATCGATTACATGACGAGCAAGTCGGACAATGGAGCGATGTGCTGAGTATAACTGTGGGTGTTTGATGGGTTTCGCTAGCGAGACTGAGAAAGTATTCTTTTTATTTCCACTCTTTAGCAAAGAGGGGTTAGAGGAGATTGGGTCAATTAAAAATAATCATTAAATATTAGTAGTCTATAACAAAAAAATCCCCCTCGATCCCCCTTTTACAAAGGGGGAAGCTAAAATCATAATACTTTCACAGTCGCTAGCGCTCTACCCATCCTACGGATTATAGCTTTATCATGATGGCCAGTAGGGGCGTATTGCATACGCCCTTATAAAATAAGCTCTATAACATATAGACATTCAATGTTGGGCGTATGCAATACGCCCCTGCAGTGATTTTTATCGTTTCCACGCCGATAAGAAACTTGTGTAGTTACCTATGCCGCTTGTGGTGGATAGTCGTTATCGCTTCGAATCCACCTTATAGACTGATCCGACCTACGGCCGTAACAACTAAAATTAATTACGAGGTGTTGGCTTTAGGGGATTTTTGTGAAGGCTGATAATTCGTTGCGTGATTTGTGCGTATAAAGCGGGTGGCAAAAAGCCATAGCTATATTCATCTAGTTTTTTTGGGATAGTTCGTAAATCATAGCCTGGCCACTGAAACTGATTAAAGTCATCAAGAATGATCCATGACCTCTCGCCATCTAAACCTAAATGATGTTTTACTTTGGATGGTATTTCAATGGCGACATTAATATCTTGAGGTGCACTATGAGTAATGGGCGCGACAGTAACAATTTGCTCGGCTTCGTTATTTTCGATCACTATTATTACTGCACAAGGTCTATTTTTAAGGTCTTCTAGTTTTCCTGTTTTATACTCGTTTCGCCATAAATAAGAATATGAAATGACAAGACCGTTTTCAGGCTTAGGTAATGACATTGCTACTCTAATCAATCAAACTGTTTAAATGATCATGGATATCACTCATTTTTGCTTGGGCAATTGCATTTATCGTGTTTAGAGGTAATTCGGTGACATGATAGGCTTGTCTAGTGCGTGATTTAAGTAACACGTATTCGTTATATTCGTGCTCAGACATAAAATAACCACTGGTTCGTCCATGACTGGTAATAGCAATCGGTTGGCGCTGAACTTGCTCTTTGTAGAGCCCAAAATGTTTAACAAACTCACTCGCAGTTACTTGTAACATAATTATATTCTCCATTTTTTCTGTAAATTACGTAATTTACAGAAAATTGTCAACATACATGTCAATCAGTTTCGAATTATTGCAGTTTGTAGGTTATAGTTTGTTAAAGTGGACAATGTTTTTATGCCCACCGCTCAATCGGAATTGGAGGGCAAAAGATAAAGCTGTGTGCATAGCCATATCGCTCTATAACTAAAAGTCCATCAGTTATAGGGTGGTTTCTCGATAGAGACTATGAAAGTATTCATTAACTTATGAATGGTCTTTAATACATTAGTAATTGCCAAAGTAAAAAATGTTTCACCTATAGGGCATAGGTATCTATACAAGTTTCTTATCGGCGTGGAAACGAGAAAAAACTCCGTAGGGGCGTATTGCATACACCCCAACATTGAAAGTCTATATGTTATAGAGCTTATTTTATAAGGGCGTATGCAATACGCCCCTACGATCTTCACTACAATGTCATTGTTCTCGCGTGTGAATGCTAATAATTATTAGTGTAGATACCTATGTCTGTAGGGGCGACAGATTATTTGCTTTCCCCACAGTCCTTACAGAATGACATTGTCACCCGCCCCCTTTTTACAAAGGGGGAGCTAAAATCATAATATTTTAAATCTTCTAATGCTCACAGATCGCATTAGCTTTAATTAAATATGTTTTTAATGACTGCCTTCATGAGCTGAATTAGCCGCTGAAATATGTGCCACAGCGGCTTGTGAATACGAAATAGATGAATTATATTTTCCTAACTTACCCTGATCGATTGCTTTTTGAAGCTCTTTAGCTCCTTCGTCTAAATGACTCTTAACAAGACCTTTTGCACTTATTGATGCTGATAGAGTGTGTTCTAGTGCTGCTCCAGCATGATGAACAACTTCGGTGGCATTTTCAGCGGTGGCGGCATTTTTTGCATGGTCAAGGGCAACATTTGAATGATCTTTAAAAATAATGTTATCTAATGCAAACGCTACGTTTGTACTCAAAAGTAAAGCAGATACTACTAGAGCAATTTTTTTCATATTAAAACTCCGAATTTTATAAATATTGAAATTAATTCAGTTAAGCTGGTGAATAAGTTCTATTCCATATTGACGGTGTTACTATTTTGATTTGTAGAAGTTTTTTAATTATTGGTAAAAATTATTTTCCTTTGAATATTGTTAGGTTTTATTTATAAAGCAAGAATAACGAACTGATCAATTTAGTCATTTCAAAGAACAACATACCTTCAAAAAAATAAAATACAACCAGCAATTTAAATTTAATGTATTTACTAAGATTATTCCTACTCAAAGCATATTGATTTAATAATTCATTCGCTAATTAATGGACTATCAATCTCAAGTCCGAAAAGTTTTACCACTTACAGCGGTATTGAATCGTTAACTGATATCTTATGATTTCCTGCTTAAGGTGTAATAAGGCTATCGCCTATTAAACCCTACTGGCTACAACAGGGTGATGATGGCCAGTAGGGGCGTATTGCATACGCCCTTATAAAATGAAGGCAGTAAATTGTAGGCTGGTTTCTCGACAGCAAAACCACCTCGCACAGACAAGATCAAACGTATTCGAACAAAAAATCTCACGTAGAAGTATTCAAGAAAACTTAGTTGGCTATCAGCTTAACAAATTACAAAACTCGGCCTACGCCTACAAACCTTTAATGGAGTCAAAACTCACGAGTTTTGTTGCTTGGCGTAGCAAACCTTTAATGGAGTCAAAACTCACGAGTTTTGTTGCTTGGCGTAGCACGTAGAAGTATTCAAGAAAACTTAGTTGGCTATCAGCTTAACAAATTACAAAACTCGGCCTACGCCTACAAACCTTTAATGGAGTCAAAACTCACGAGTTTTGTTGCTTGGCGTAGCGATAGCGTAAGCCAAGCATTTCCTGCGCATCCTGTCGGGTTACGCTATCGCTAACTCGACCTACACTTAATAATGTTATTCACACACCCGCTTTTCTAAATGATTAAAGTACGACAGTTATTATTGTAAATATCATTAGCTCTAAGTAAACTTTCGCTGTTTTTGAAACTGCCTGTAACTTTGAGCGAAAATAGGGTAACGGATACGTTATTGATTTTTTCATTTCTTCGGCTGTCAGTACCATCAGAAATATTCCCCTTAAACTTTATAAAATTGGATGTGTACCAATGACTATTGGCTATGATGAACGTTAAGATTGCAACTGCTCAATACGATATTAGTTTTCTGGCCGATTGGTCAGCTTATCAGCAAAAAATAGAGCGTTGGGTAGCAGAGGCTTGGGCTCAAGAGGCTAACATTTTGTTGTTTCCTGAATACTTTAGTATGGAGCTGGCTTCATTATTTACTCAGGATATTTATTCATCTTTAAGTAAACAGTTAGTCGCCATGCAATCATTACATGATGGTTTTATTGCGCTGTTTACACGCTTAGCGGCACAGTACAGTTGTATTATTCAAGCAGGAAGCTTTCCTGTGCTTATTGAAGGCGATATTTATCATAACCGTGCTTATTTATTTATGGCTGATGGCTCGGTTGATTATCAAGATAAATTAATGATGACACGTTTTGAAAATGAGCATTGGTTAATTAAAGGCGCTAAAGAGCTAAAATGCTTTGATACAAAGTATGGAAAAATTGCTATTAATATTTGTTATGACAGTGAGTTTCCTTTATTAGCCAGAAAACAAGTAGAAGCGGGTTGCGTTTTGATTTTGGTGCCTAGTTGTACGGATACTGTGGCCGGCTATAATCGCGTCAAAATTGGCTGTCAAGCTAGAGCCTTGGAGAATCAATGTTATGTCGTGCAGGCTTCGTTGGTCGGTAATGCGCCGTGGTCAGAAGCTGTGGATGTTAATGTAGGCGCGGCTGCTATATATACGCCAGTGGATAGAGGGTTTCCGGATAATGGTATTTTGTCAGTAGGTGTTTTTAATGAAGTGCAATGGGTGTTTGCAGAAATAACGCCTAACGCTTGTGCAACGGTTAGAGAACAAGGGCAGGTTTTTAATCATAGAGATTGGCCGTTGCAGGTTGATTTATGTACTGGCTACTCAGTTAAGATATAGGTCTCTACACAGTAATTTTAGCCAGGCTTGGCCGAGCTTAAAAAGCCCTAGGGCGGCTAGTCATGTAGGGGCGAATATATTCGCCACCTTCAACAAACGAATGTACAGGGCGAATGAATTCGCCCCTACTCGGTAGGTCGGGTTAGCGCTAGCGTAACCCGACATTTCGTAGGTCATTTGTCGGGTTACGCTAACGCTAACCCGATCTACATAAAATATTAACTTTGGGTAGTTTGTTGTAGCCAGTGGGTAAGATTAGGTTGTTGCAATAATCGATCTACAAACAAACTAGCCTGCTGCAAATTATGTTCAGCGCTACTGCTTAAGCCTTCGCCTAACTCCATACTTTCAGCTTTAATGCTTAAGAGAAAGCAGGGCGGTGGTGTTTGTTTTTTTATGGAAACATACACCGCTAAAACTGCTGATGGACTCATGGCATGGGTGGTATAACTTTTGTCTCTGGCTGCTGTTAGTTGTGAAAAATTAAGGCTATCAATATTGGCAACAGAAGCATCGACAAATAGGACTAAGGAGCGCTGTTCTAAATCCAGTGCATGTTCTATTTGTAGCTGAAAGTCGTTTAATAGCTCTATATTGCTTAAATCAAAATGGCTTTCAATATGCTCCAATAATAAGGGGCCTAGCGCATCATCACCTCGACTCAGATTGCCGTAACCGAATATTAATATCGGCTTAATCATACTGGTCGTTCGATTTGACCATTACTATGTTTAACCAGCTTATCAATTAATTGACCGTTGGCATCCATTAGCTCTAACTGCAAGGGCATTTTGCCCATGGCATGTGTGGCGCAAGATAAGCAAGGGTCATAAGCGCGGATCGCAACTTCCAAATTATTTAATAAAGGCTCGGTTAGTTCTCGTCCCGATAAATATTCAGCCGCTACTTGACGGACTGATTCATTCATTGCTCTGTTATTGCTGGTGGTCGATACGATTAAATTGGCTTTGGTGACGATGTCATTTTCATCAACCTGATAATGATGAAATAAAGTGCCGCGAGGTGCTTCGATAACGCCGACACCTTCATAACGCTTCTCGCCTTTGGCTACTAAATCTGAACCCATAATGTCGGGATCATGTAGCAGTTCTTTTATGGCTTCAGCGCAATGTAATAGCTCTATCAAGCGTGCCCAATGAAAGGCTAAGGTGCTGTGAACCATCGCACCAGAGCTGTGAGCTTTAAAAACAATACGTGCGGCTTCTGCCTGTGGTGTATTAATAAAATCACAGTTATTGACTCTGGCTAAAGGCCCGACTCGATACCAGCCATCCTCTTGCCCTAATGATAATAAATAAGGGAATTTCATATACGTCCATGAACGGACTTCTTCATGGATATAATCGTTATAGTGACAATAATCAACATGATCGATGAGGGTCTCACCTTGCGCATTCTTGGCGCGTAAGCCACCATGATAAAGTTCTAGCCCGCCCTCTTTTCCTGTTAAGCCCAAGTAATTAGTGGCTATGGTGGCAAAGTCATCGAAATAAGGTAGATTCGATTCATGTACTGTTTTAATGAGTTCAACAGATGAAGCTGCCCAAGCAATAATTTGGTCGATGTCTTCTAGTAAATAGTCGCGCTCAGTTTTGGATAATGATTTATTCATGCCACCAGGTATAGCGCCTGTACCATGGATACGTTTTCCTGAAACCATGCGTATGACTTCTTGGCCATATTTACGAAGCTTAACGCCTTGTACGGCTAAATCAGGATAAGCAGCGAGGACAGCCATAATTGAACGTTGGCTAATATCACTTTCGAAGCCAAACAATAAATCGGGGCTTGATAAATGAAAGAAGTGCAGGGCGTGAGATTGCAGGACTTGTCCAAAGTGTAATAAACGCCTAAGTTTATCGGCAGAAACAGGTAGATTCTCTGGATCTACACCAACTAATTGATCGATGGCTTTAGCGGCGGCTAAATGATGGCTAACGGGACAGATGCCGCATAATCTTTGTACTAAGACGGGCAATTCCCAATAGGGACGTCCTTGAATAAAACGCTCAAAGCCTCGAAATTCAACAATATGTAATCGAGCTTGTTGTATTTTATTGTCTGCATCCAATAATAAAGTTACTTTGCCATGGCCTTCGACACGAGAAACAGGGTCAACAATGACGCGTTTAAGATTTTCAGGATTTTTAGCGGTTTCTAAATGCTTATACATAATAATGATGACTCCTAAGAAGAACAGTAAGGCTGCTCAATGGATACCGGAAAATAGTTAGTTAGGACTGGAAACAATAATAGTGATTAAGCGAGAGTAACTTTTTAAGTCTGGTTGTGATGTGATAACTGTTTAATCTGTTTGCTGATTCTACGCAGGTATTCATAATAAGCAATAGATGTTGTGAGCTTGTAAAAACAATTTCGATAAATATGTGTCTGGCTCTTTTTAAATAAAGTGGTAAATAACTGACGTTACGTAGTAACGTCGTTTTAGTCTCGTTTGCCGCGCCGAGCACCGCAGGTTTTGTTGGGATTAGCCCGTAGGGGCGAGGCATGGATGCCGCGCGTCGGTAGGAGGGCAGGAAGCCCTCTCTACCGACCCCCGACAAAACCGAGGAGCGCAGGAAGAAGCGGTAATCGAGCCGCCTTTTCTTTGGATACTTTCTTTTGGCGGAGCAAAAGAAAGTATCTCGCCCTCGGGTGCGATTACCCGATTAACACATCGTCGCGATAGCGACCTCGTTATTTGTTTTTTTAAGGTGCTAATTGATGGCAGCCCCCATCTTAAATATAGGCAGGTACATAGCAACAACTAAGCCCCCTATGAGCACGCCTAAAACCACCATAATCATAGGTTCCATTAAACTGCTTAAATTATCGACTAAGTTATCAACTTCTTCTTCATAAAAGTCGGCAACTTTAGCTAGCATGGCATCCATAGAACCAGACTCTTCACCAATAGCAATCATTTGCTGCACCATGTGAGGAAATAGGCTGGTTTGTAGCATAGCAAATTGTAAGCGTTGTCCTGTTGCGACTTCTTCACGCATTTTCAATACAGCTTCACAATACATAATATTGCCACAGGCACCAGAAACTGAATTCAAGGCATTGACTAAAGGCACACCAGCCGCTGATAAGGTTGACAAGGTTCTTGAAAATCGGGCAATCGCTGACTTGTTTAAAATAGTACCGATCACTGGGATTTTTAATAAGGTTCTATCTAGATAGCGATTAAAGGTTTTTGACCGCTGCTTGAAGTAAATGAAAATATAAATGACCCCAATTATGATACCTAGGATTAACCACCAGATTTGTTTTAATGTTTTAGACATGTCGACAATCATGCGAGTAAAGATAGGTAAATCAGCACCGAAACTTTTAAATAAATCTTCAAAGACTGGTACTACAAATAGTAGAAGTATGGCCGTAACTATAAAAGCCACGATAATCACCGCGATAGGATAAGTTAAGGCTTTTTTTATTTTCTTCTTCATGGACTCGGTTTTTTCTTTATAGGTGGCGATTTTGTCTAGTAATGTTTCTAGTACTCCAGCGCTTTCGCCAGCTTCAACCAAATTGCAAAATAACTCATCAAAGTAGAGTGGATTTTTTTTAAGTGATTCTGCTAAGGTGTCGCCACTCTCAAGATCAACTTTAATTCTTAGTAGCATTTGTTGCATACTTGGATTTTCATGGCCTTTGCCAATAATATCGAATGCTTGGACTAAAGGTACGCCAGCCTTAAGCATGGTGGCTAATTGCCTTGAGAATATAGCGATGTCAGCGGGCGTAATTTTTCGGACTCTTGAAAACAATGGCTTAGATTTTTTTCTTATTCGGGTAACGTGATAACCTTGGCGTCTTAATTCTATACGTGCGATGACTTCAGTTTTTGCAGGAATTTCACCCTTACTTTTAGTTCTGCTTTTATCAAAACCTTGCCAGATAAAATCATATTGTTCGATTTTGTTAGTCATGATTAGTCCTTAGTTATTCGATCTATTTCTTCTAGGCTAGTAATGCCCATACGAATTTTATTTAAGCCGGAACTGCGTAGATCATTGATGCCTTCGGACTTAGCGAGTTGGGCCAATTGCATAGCATTACCACCTTCTAATATGAGCGCACGCATAGGGTCACTTAAGGTCATCATCTGATAAATGCCGATTCTACCTTTATAACCATTGGTACAACGTTCACAGCCGACAGGGCTGTATATTTTAAGTGAGCTTAATTCTTCTATTTTAAAGCCCGTGGCAATAAGGGTGGCTTCAGGGAGATTGGCGGGTGTTTTACAGTGTTCACATAATCTTCTAGCTAGGCGTTGAGCAATGATTAAAATAACCGCAGATACGATATTAAAAGGTTCAATGCCCATTTGCATAAGGCGATTTAAAGTCTGTGGAGCATCATTGGTATGTAATGTTGAAAGGACTAAATGCCCTGTTTGTGCAGCTTTAACGGCAATTTCTGCGGTTTCTAAATCGCGAATTTCACCGACCATAATAACGTCAGGATCTTGGCGTAAAAAAGCACGTAAAGCATTGGCAAAGGTGAGTCCGGCTTTGATATTCATATTAACCTGATTAATACCTTCGACTGTGATTTCAACAGGATCTTCGGCGGTAGAAATATTGCGTTCGACACTGTTAAGTATGTTGAGTCCGGTGTAAAGAGTAACGGTTTTGCCGCTGCCGGTAGGGCCGGTAACCAGAACCATGCCATAAGGCTTGTTAATAGCTCGAAGAAAAAGCTTTTCTTGTTCAGGTTCGAAGCCTAACTTTTCAATGCCAATTTGAGCGCTGCTTGGATCAAGAATTCGCAGGACAATTTTTTCGCCAAATAGTGTCGGGCATGAGTTGACGCGAAAATCAATGGCACGATTTTGAGAGAGGGTCATTTTAATCCGTCCATCTTGTGGGACACGGCGTTCGGCAATATCCATTTTGGCCATGACTTTTATTCTGGATACGATCCGAGTCGCTATATTACTAGGGGGACTAGCGACTTGATAAAGTATGCCATCGGATCTGTAGCGTATTCGGAAGTATTTTTCATAAGGCTCCATGTGGATGTCAGAAGCTCCTTTTTTAATGGCATCTAACAATATTTTGTTAACAAAACGAACGACAGGTGCATCGTCAATTTCTGAATTGCCTTCGGTTTTGAAGAAGTCTTCGTCGTCAATATTATTGCTGTTAATATCCAGGTGTTGAAGTTCTCCATCGAGTAGATCAGACATTGAGGTGTCTGCTGCCTCTAACAGTTTTTCTATTGTGTTGAGTAATTTTTTTTCATCAACGAGTATGGCTTCTGCATGCAGTTGGCTTTGAAACTTGATGTCATCTAAGGCCTGAAAATTAGTGGGGTCTGATATTGCAATAAATAAAGTATCTCCGCGCTTAATAAGCGGAAGTATATGATGTTTTCGTATAAGTTTTTCATTCAATAATTGAATGGGTAGACTTTGAAACTCAATCGCTTCAAGATCAAAAAATGGCAAGTTGTATTCTTTTGAAGCTTTAATAGCAACTTGATGGCTATCAATAAAATTATTAATGACCAGATAACTCAATAAAGGTGTATGTTTTCTTTGTGCTTGGGTTCTATGGATTTCAATCTCGTTTTCTGTCAATAGTCCATCTTGAATCAAGTAATGAATGAAGTCACTAAGCGGAATGTTTTCAGATGAGTTAGCCATAGGCAAAGTTTAAAGTTAAGGTTTGAGAAGAAGGCAAAGAAAGTAGGTCGGGTTACGCTATCGCTAACCCGACATTTGGTAGGTCATTTTGTCGGGTTACGCTATCGCTAACCCGACCTACACAATTAATTTTTATCGTTCCGATGTAGGAACGATAATATTGTTGTGATAGTAGGGGCGTATTGCATACGCCCTTATAAAATAATTCCAATTGAACGTCTACTAATGCCGGTCGGGGTTTGGCTAAAGGCAAAAAAAGTAGGTCGGGTTACGCTATCGCTAACCCGACATTTGGTAGGTCATTTTGTCGGGTTACGCTATCGCTAACCGGACCTACAAAATTAATTTTTATCGTTCCGATGTAAGAACGATAATATTGTTGTGGTAGTAGGGGCGTATTGCATACGCCCTTAAGTTTTTTGCCTTTTACCTTTAGCCTTTAGCCTTTAGCCTGCTTTTATCACATCGCCAGAATTTTAGCGTGCTGTTGTTCAAGGTTGCTTAACAATGAATTTAACTCAGCTAATTTAGCTTTCTCTTTATCAATAACAGCGGCTGGGGCTTTATCGATAAAGGTTGGGTTAGTTAATTTATCTTTAATTCTAGGTAAATCATTGTTGATTTTTTGTATTTCTTTTTCCAAGCGTGCCAATTCAGCATCTTTATCGATCAGGCCTGCCATAGGTATCAAAATTTTCATTTCACCAACTAAGGCAATAGCAGATTCTGGGGCAGTTTCTTCATTTTCTAAGCGTGTTATTGATTCTAAGCGACCAATCTTATGTAAATAAACACTATTAGTCGTTATGAAGTCATGATCATTAACTGAAACATTTTGTAGTAATACCGGTAAAGGCTTGCCCGGAGCAATATTCATTTCGCCACGAATACGGCGTACACCTAGAATAAAGCTCATCAACCAATTTATTTCTGTGATCGCCTTGTCATCAATGAGTGTTTCATCGGCTATTGGATAAGCTTGTAACATGATGGTGTCGGCATGAATGCCCGCCAAAGGAGCAACACGCTGCCAGATTTCTTCGGTGATAAAGGGCATTAGCGGATGGGCTAAGCGTAACAGAGTTTCAAGAACTGTCAATAAGGTTTTGCGAGTGCCGCGCTGTAAGGCCTCATCATCTGATTGTAAGGACACTTTGGCGAGTTCCAAATACCAGTCACAGTATTCATTCCAAGTGAACTCATAAAGCGCTTGTGCGGCTAAATCAAAGCGATAGTTATCTATGGCGTCACTCGTTGTAGTTGTAACTTGGTGGAGCCTGGAAATAATCCAACGGTCAACTTGAGAGTAGGCGCAGGGAGCATCAGATAAGCCGTTATCTTGCTCTTCGGTATTCATTAATACGTAACGCGCAGCATTCCAAAGCTTATTACAGAAATTACGATAACCTTCGGTTCTTGCCATATCAAAACGAATATCGCGGCCTGTTGATGCTAATGAAGCAAAAGTAAAGCGTAAGGCATCGGTACCGTAGGATTGTATGCCGTCAGGAAAATCTTTGCGGGTTGCTTGTTCAATTTTTTTAGCCAAATGCGGCTGCATCATGCCTGCAGTTCTTTTAGTGACTAGGGCGTCGAGTTCTATGCCGTCAATAATATCAATCGGATCGAGTACATTGCCCTTAGATTTGGACATTTTTTGGCCTTCGGCATCACGCACCAAACCATGTATGTAGACTTCTTTAAAGGGTACTGCACCCTGAAATTTAAGCCCCATCATAATCATACGAGCGACCCAAAAGAAAATGATATCAAAGCCCGTGACTAATACGCTGGTTGGATAATGTTTTGCCAGTTCTTCGGTATTTTCTGGCCAGCCTAAGGTTGAGAAAGGCCAGAGCGCTGATGAAAACCAAGTATCGAGTACATCTTCATCTTGCTTAAGGAGGTAATCAGCGGGTAAGTTGTGTTTTTCACGAATAGCTTGCTCAGACGAACCGACATAAATATTGCCTAAGTCATCATACCAAGCGGGAATACGATGTCCCCACCAAATTTGCCGTGAAATACACCAGTCTTGAATATTGCGCATCCAATCAAAATAAGTGTTTTTCCAATTGTCAGGAACAAATTTAATGTCGCCATTTTCAACAGCAGCTATGGCTGGTTCTGCTAGTGGCGCAACTTTAACGTACCATTGATCAGTCAATAAAGGCTCGATAACACTGTTAGTACGATCACCGCGCGGTACCATTAATTTATGGTCTACTATTTTTTCTAATAAGCCCTGAGCTTCAAGATCAGCAACTATTTGTTTACGTGCGGCGAAACGATCGAGTCCACTGTATTGTTCTGGGATTAGTTGGTTTTCGTTCTCGTCATTGCTGCGTATCGCGGCATCGACAGTTAATACATTAATCAAGCCGCCGTGAGGTAAATCTTGAATGACTGAAGTATGACGATGACGTGTCCAGACTTCATAATCATTAAAATCATGGGCGGGTGTGATTTTAACGCAGCCAGTACCAAATTCTGGATCAACATACTCGTCGGCAATAATCGGAATTCTACGGCCAGTTAAGGGCAGTTCTACGAATTCACCTAATAAATGTTTATAGCGATCATCATCTGGATGAATCGCGACTGCTGCATCGCCTAATAACGTTTCTGGGCGAGTGGTAGCAACGATTAAATGACCTTGGCCATTGGATAATGGATAACGGATATGCCACATAGAGCCGTTTTCTTCTTCAGATAAAACTTCCAAATCAGAAACAGCAGTATGCAATACGGGATCCCAGTTAACTAGGCGTTTGCCGCGATAAATCAAACCTTCTTCATAAAGGCGTATAAAAACTTCTTGAACGGCATCGGACATGCCATCATCCATGGTAAAACGTTCTCTATTCCAATCTAATGAAGAGCCCATGCGGCGTAATTGCTGAGTAATAGCGCCGCCTGATTCTTCTTTCCATTGCCAAACTTTTTCTACGAATTTTTCACGACCATAATCATGGCGAGTTTTACCTTCGGCATTACAAAGACGTTCTACGACCATTTGTGTAGCTATGCCAGCATGATCAGTACCTGCCTGCCACAAGGTGCTATAGCCTTTCATTCTATGATAGCGGGTGAGGGCATCCATAATGGTATCTTGGAAAGCATGGCCCATGTGTAGACTGCCGGTGACATTAGGTGGTGGAATCATAATGCAATACGATTCTCCTTCTGCTTTAGCAGCAAAATAACCTTGTTCTTCCCAGTTTTTATACCAGCGTTGTTCTATATCGTGAGGAGCGTATGTTTTTTCCATGGATGCGTTATATGTTATTAAATGAGAGATATGTTAACGGTAGGGGGATGTCCCTAAGCTAACTGATATTACATGTTGGCTATTATATAGTCTTCGCCTAATTCTGATAACTTTACCTTAAAGGTCTTATTTTCAACCGAAACACCCGCTTTAATGATGCCGCTGACGCGTAGGTAATTAGGTGTATAACCAAAGACCTGCTGACTGCCATCTTCTTGGGCAATGCTGTAACCTTCCCAGAGCACTGGAAGTTCTAAGCCTAGATTGTCCTTGAAAAATGCTAGCTTCATGGTGTTGGCTAATTCATGCAATTGTCGGCTACGGTGTTTTTTAGTTTCCTCGCTAATTTGATCAGGTAAATTAGCGGCTTTAGTGCCTTCTCTTCGAGAGTAAGTAAAAATGTGAATATGGCCAAAACCGGTTTGTTTGATGAAGTTATAGCTATCTTGCCATTCCTGTTCGGTTTCACCTGGGAAGCCTACAATAATATCGGTTGTAATATTAAAGTGAGGAATTTCTGTGCGTAATTTTTGAACGATAGCAGAAAACTCTTCCGTTTTACAGCGTCGTGCCATTCTACGTAATACGGTATCTGAACCGCTTTGCAGGGGTAAATGTAAGTGGGGCATTAGTCTAGGGTTATGAAATAATTCAAAAAAGTCGTCTGGCAATTCCCAAGGTTCTAAAGAACCTAATCTAAGTCTAGGTATTTCGGTTTCAGCTAATATAGCTTTAATGAGATCAGATAAATTAATACCCAAATCACTGCCATAACCACCTAAATGCACGCCTGTTAAGATAGCTTCGGTGATTCCTTGTTGATGCAGTTCATTAATTTCATCAACTATGACTTTTATGGTGCGACTGACTTCTTCACCGCGAGCCACCGTGACAATACAAAAAGTGCAGCGATAGCGACAACCATCTTGTACCTTAATAAAAGCTCTTTGTCTGCCGCGTGTAAATAAGGAGGTTTCACCTGGATCTGTAGCCATGCTGGGCATGGTATCCATGTTAAGTTCGCTTATTGACTTTTCTACTAATTGATCTTTATCTTTGTTACTAACAACCAAATCTACGCCTAATAAAGCCCCAGCTTCTTCTTGGTTTAAAGTAGCATAACAACCACTTACAACTAGTTTTGCTTGGGGATTGTCACGATGAATACGACGTATGAGTTGGCGGGATTTTCTGGCAGCATCTTGAGTAACTGCGCAAGAATTAATAACGATGAGTTGGGCTGCTTCGGCCTGTTTAGTAATGGCGTGGCCAGATTTTTGAAAAGCTTGCGCCCAAGTTTCTAATTCAGCTTCATTAAGCCGACAGCCAAGTGTTTTAAGGTGAATTTTCATTAATTATCCAAAGAACTAGCCGGCAGTGCCAGCAAGATCATCATGTCCAAATTTAGGCTATTATCCCATAGGCGAGTGAGCCATGGGCATGTTTAATGCTGTTGGAATTAAAGTATAGGCAGGGTATGCATTGTGCTACTAATTACTTAAAAACATTGCATCGCCATAACTGAAAAATCGATAAGATTCCTTTATGGCGTGCTGATAAGCGTTTCTAATCTCATCGTATCCTGCAAACGCAGAAATCAGCATTAATAGTGTTGATTCGGGTAAATGAAAGTTAGTTAATAAAGCATCTACTGATTTAAAAGTGTAGCCGGGTGTGATAAATAAATCTGTATCTCCAAAGCCGGATATTAATTGACCACTAGTAGAGGCTGATTCTAAAGCTCTAACTGCTGTAGTGCCGATGGCAATTACTCGTCCACCCCGCTCTCTAGTCTGTTCTACTGCATCGACTGTCGCTTGAGGCACGGCAAAGTATTCTTTGTGCATGACATGATCTGCTAAGTTTTCTGCGCGTACGGGCTGAAAAGTGCCACTACCGACATGTAAAGTAACGAAGGCTGTTTGTATGTTCAGTGCTTTAATCTTGGCCATAAGTGCATCATTAAAGTGTAAGCCTGCAGTAGGTGCAGCTACTGCCCCTGCTTCTTTGGCAAACACAGTTTGATAGCGAGTTAAGTCTGACACATCATCTGCGCGAGTAATATAGGGCGGCAAGGGTATATGGCCAATTAAGTCTAAAAGTTTCATTAAGGAAATATCTGTAAACTCTAAGATAAATAAATCATCTGCTCGTCCTTGTACGGTGCAGTGATAGTCTTGGTCTAGTTCGATTAAAGCACCTGCTTTGGGCGACTTACTGGCTTTAACATGAGCTAGCGCACGGTGATCATCAAGTAGGCGTTCAATTAATATTTCAATTTTTCCGCCGCTTTGCTTTCTTCCGTACAGTCTGGCTGGAATCACCTTAGTGTCATTAAAGACCAATAAATCTCGGTCATTAATTAAGTCAATAAAGTTGGTGAACTGGCGATCAGTTATTTGTCCTGAGTTTTTATTCATGCATAAAAGACGGCTTGCATCACGTTCAGCCAAAGGTTTTTGGGCAATTAAATTGTCAGGAAGTAGGTAGTTAAAGTCACTTTTTTTCATAGCGGGCGATATTATCAGGTTAATGCAATCAATACACCTTAAAAATAAGCTAGCTTTTATTAAAAACTGTCCTTATAATGTCGGTTCTTTGCCGGGATGGCGGAACTGGTAGACGCGCCGGATTCAAAATCCGGTTGGGGTGACTCAGTGCCGGTTCGATTCCGGCTCTCGGTACCAAATTATGGTTTCGAGAAGTGCAAGGAAACCAATGGCTTAGAGAGCTTTCATGTTCTCTAGGCCATTTTTCATTGTGGTGCTGTCTACAATGAAATTCTTGAAATACCTACGGCTTTACGTAATTCTTTCATAAAGGGAACGCTCACAGCGCGTGCTTTTAGTGCGCCTTCTTGTAGTTGTTGTTCAATATGCTCAGGCGCTTGTAGTAAGGCTTCGTAGCGCTCTCTAGCAGGTGTGATGTGTTCGTTAATATGTTCGAACAGCACGCTTTTCATTTCTCCCCAAGCGATACCTTCAGCATAGCGTTGACGAATTTCTGATACCTCAGCGTTGCTCGCAAAGGCTTTATAGATACTGAATAAGGTGCAAGTTTCTGGGTCTTTAGCTTGGCCTGGCTCCAAGGAATTTGTTTGGATTTTGTTAATAAGTTTCTTTAGTTTCTTTTCAGGCTCAAACAACGGAATGGTATTGTTGTAGCTTTTGCTCATTTTACGACCATCCATGCCCGATAGCGTGGCACCATGCTCATCGATAACCGCTTCAGGTAAGACAAAATGTTCGCCATAAATATGGTTAAAGCGCCCAGCAATGTCTCTAGCCATTTCTATGTGTTGTATTTGATCTTTGCCGACAGGAACTTTATGAGCATTAAACATGAGGATGTCGGCGGCCATCAAAATAGGATAAGCAAATAAGCCCATATTAATGCCTTTGTCGAGATCGCTTTCTCCGCTCTGCTCATTTTCAGCACTTGCGGCTTTATAGGCGTGCGCTCTATTCATTAAGCCTTTAGAGGCTACGCAGGTCAGCATCCACATGAGTTCCATGATTTCTGGTACATCTGATTGACGATAGAAGACCGCATTTGACGTATCTAAACCTAAGGCTAGCCAAGTTGCGGCGATTTCTAAACTGGAACGTCTGACTCTTTCTGGCTCTTGGCATTTAATTAAGGCGTGATAGTCAGCGAGAAAATAAAAGGGTGTGACATTAGCATTCTTGCTGGCGGCAATGGCTGGTTTAATGGCGCCTACATAATTACCTAAATGAGGAGTGCCAGTGGTAGTAATGCCAGTTAAAATTATTTCTTTAGTCATGTGAGCTCTAAATGGTAGCGTTAAGTGTTATGAATTTTACATAACTTCTATTTTATATCTAGCCTTTGTAAGTAAACAGAGTAATAAATTCTTAGGTTTCTTCGGATGTTTCGTTCTCTAGGCTCAATTCAGCTTGTAAGCGCTCATAAATGCCACCGAAACTGCCATTGCTCATTAATACATAATGCCCTCCAAGTTCCGCTTCCTCTTTGAGCTTAGCAATGATGTCTTCTAGTGAGGAATAGATCGTTATATTGTCGGCATGTTTTTGTACCGCGCTTAAATCCCAGCCTAAGTTTTGTGGTTGATAAATGATAGCGATATCTGCCAAGTTTAAAGATTCAGCGAGTGTTTGGGTGTGTATGCCAAGACGCATGGTATTTGATCGAGGTTCTACAATAGCGATAATGCGCTCTTGTCCAACTTGTTTGCGTAAGCCATCTAGGGTGGTTGCAATCGCAGTTGGATGATGGGCAAAATCATCGTAAAGAGTCACGCCATTAATATTAGCGATAACTTCCATACGCCTTTTAACATTTTTGAATTGATTTAGAGCGGTTATAGCGTCTTTAGGGAGTATGCCGATACTGCTGGCGGCAACGATGGCAGCTAAAGCGTTATAAACGTTGTGTTCACCGGTTAAGGTCCAATCAATGATGCCTTGTTCAAGATTCTCAAAAAGCACGGAGTATCGACTGCCATCGGCTTTTATGAGATGAGCATTCCAAAGAGCGTCACCATTGATGGAGGTGTTTGCAACAGGCGTCCAACAACCCATGTTGAGGGTGTCTTTAAGATTGTTGTCATTTTCTGGACAAATAATAATGCCTTCGCCAGGTATGGTTCTAACCAGATGATGGAATTGTCGTTTAATAGCGTCTAGGTCAAGAAAAATGTCAGCATGATCAAATTCTAGGTTGTTGAGTATTGCAGTGCGAGGTCTGTAGTGAACAAACTTTGAGCGTTTATCGAAAAATGCAGAATCATATTCATCAGCTTCAATAACAAAGAAGCCTGATTTATTTTCAGGGCCGCCACCTAAGCGTGCAGAAATGCCAAAGTTAAGAGGGATGCCGCCAATTAAAAAGCCGGGGTTGTAACCTTGATGTTCGAGTATCCAACTTAGCATGCTGGTTGTTGTGGTCTTTCCGTGAGTTCCTGCAACACCTAGCACCCATTTATCATGGAGTACATGATCTGCTAGCCATTGAGGCCCTGATATATAACTGAGGCCTCTGTTTAGAACGGCTTCAACTTCAGAGTTTCCACGCGATAATGCGTTACCTATGATAACTAAATCCGGCTCTCCATCTAGGTTTTCAGGCTGATAGCCATTCATTAGCTCTATGCCTTGTTCCTGTAATTGCGTACTCATAGGAGGGTAAACATTCTGGTCGGAGCCGCTGACTTGATGGCCCATCTGTCTCGCAATAACGGCTAGTCCGCCCATAAATGTTCCGCAAATACCAATGATATGAATATACAATGTGCTGTCCTATTTAAGTGAGACCAATGATGGTCTTTGTTTTGCTAGTTTATTTTGTATGAAATACTTACTTGCCTATTATGAATAAGCTACAATGTTTCGATTAATAAGTAATATCTATATGATCTATCAATGACTGAAAAAAACAAAATAATAGTTGAATCTACGCCTTTTTTTATTGCTGAGCAGTCTGCTCCAGAAAAAGGCAAGTATGTATTTGCTTATACCATTACTATCACTAACGAAGGATCCGTTCCTGCAAAGCTTTTAAATCGGCATTGGTTAATCACTGATTCAAATGGCAAGATTCAAGAGGTCAGGGGTGATGGTGTTATTGGTGAACATCCTTATCTTAAACCGGGCGAAAAGTTTCGTTATACCAGTGGCGCGATCATTGAAACTCCAGTAGGAACTATGCAAGGTCAATATGTCATGTGTTCGGATGAGGGGGATAATTTTAATGCCCTAATTCCTAGATTTACTCTATCTATTCCCCGAACCTTGCATTAGTTAAATGTCTATATATGCTATAGGAGATATACAAGGTTGCTTTGATGATTTATTAAGGCTGCTTGATGTTATCTCGTTCAATGAAAATTCTGATCAGCTTTGGTTTGCCGGTGATTTAGTAAATCGTGGCCCAAAATCCTTAGAAACCTTGCGTTTTGTCAAATCCTTAGGCAGTTCAGCGATTACTGTGCTCGGTAATCATGATATGCATTTACTAGCAGCATCGTGTTTGCCAAAGATCGCCAATAAAAAGGATAGTCTTACCCAAGTGCTTGATGCGCCTGATAGAGATGAGCTTATTTATTGGTTAAGGCATCGGCCTTTATTGCACTATAGCAATGATTTCTGTCTGCTGCATGCTGGATTGCCTCCGCAATGGGATTTTAAGAAAGCTCAAAAAATGGCTATCTTAGCGGAACAGACGCTTAGAGACAAAGACTATGAGGTCTTTTTAAAACAAATGTATGGTAATAAGCCCAATATTTGGTCGCCTAATTTAAAAGGTGTTGCGAGAATACGGTTTGTTATTAATTGTTTTACCCGTATGCGTTATTGTGACGCGCAAGGCCGACTTGATTTTGTTAATAGCGGCCCAATAGGTTCACAGCCAAGTAACTTATTTCCCTGGTTTGATGCGCCCAAACGTAAAAATGCAGATATGCGTATCATCTTCGGGCATTGGTCTAGCTTAGGTTATTATGAAGGACGCAATTGTTATGGTATTGATACGGGCTGTTTATGGGGAGGGCAGTTAACAGCGTTGAAGTTGGATGAATCTATGCATCGTTTTAGTATTGACTGTCAGGGCGCGAATAAGCCCAAAAAATCCTATTCTATAGGTATGGTGTCTGATTTAGACGCTAAGGTAATTGTTGCTAGGAATCCAGTGGAGTTAGCATAGGTTTTAGTTGAGTGAGCTAAGACTTTGCTATGTGGGGCGACAGATTCGCAGAGTATATTCTGTTTTCAAACGTGGCGAATTTGTCATCTCTACAGTATAAGCTTGCATCTCATGCTAAATGAAGATCTGTCGGAATGATGCTGCTTCTACTTGTGTAGATAGCTATAGTTTGAGAGGGGTATTAATATCAAGCTTGTCAACTACAGCAAGCTTTGGCTGTAGTTGACTTTCGTATCTTGAAAGGTGCTGGCTTGAATCAGACTTTATTTGATTTTAGCTTCTTTGTAGATAACATGCTTACGAAGAACGGGATCAAACTTTTTGATTTCCATTTTCTCTGGCATAGTGCGTTTGTTTTTGGTCGTGGTGTAGAAGTGACCAGTGCCTTCGGTAGAAATTAATTTAATTTTATCGCGCATTGTTTATCTCCTTAAACCTTGGTGCCGTTTTTACGTAAATCTGCTAAAACAGCATCTATGCCATTTTTATCAATGATACGCATTGCTTTTGTAGAAATTCTAAGGCGCACCCAACGATTTTCGCTTTCTACCCAAAATCTGTGATGTTGCAGATTAGGAAGGAAACGTCTTTTAGTTCTGTTGTTTGCGTGTGATACGTTGTTACCTGTAACAGGTTGTTTACCAGTTACTTGACATACTCTAGACATGATTGACCTCTTGGTGCGCCTAAATTTATAAATTAGCCAATCTTTATACCAAAAAATCTTTTCAAGGTAAATAACTATCTATAAAATAAACTCATTAATCATCTGCTACTAAAGAACATTAAAGGACAATAATGCCTATTAAACTCGGCATGGTCATGGATTCCATAGATCATATCAATATCAAAAAAGATACTAGTTTTGCCATGTTGCTTGAAGCACAAGCTAGAGGTTGGGAGCTGCATTATATGGAGCTTAATGATCTGTTCCTTAGAAATGGCAGGGCTTATGCAAGAACTCGAACTCTCACCGTACAGCGTGATGCTCAGCAGTGGTATCAGTTTATTTCAGAACAAGATATTCCTCTGGATCAATTAAATGTCATTTTGATGCGCAAGGATCCGCCTTTTGATCAAGAATATATTTATGCCACCTACTTATTAGAGCGCGCTGAAAGTATGGGAGTTTATGTTGTCAATAAGCCGCAGTCTTTGCGTGATGCGAATGAAAAGTTATTTACGGCTTGGTTTCCTCAATGTTGTGCAGAGACATTAGTGGCTAGAGAGCCTGCTCGCATCAGAAGTTTTTTGCAGGAGCAGGGTGAGATTATATTAAAACCGCTAGATGGGATGGGTGGCACATCAATTTTTCATCTGCGCCAAAACGATCCTAATCTGAGTGTGATTTTGGAGACCATGACCCAATACAATAGTCGTTATGTCATGGCTCAAAAGTATCTGCCTGAAATAAAGGATGGCGACAAACGAATTCTTATGATTAATGGTGTAGCCATTCCTTATGCTTTAGCGCGTATACCTGCGCAAGGTGAAACACGAGGTAATCTTGCTGCGGGTGGACATGCTGAAGGCAGGCCTTTAACAGAACAAGACTTATGGATTGCTAATCAGGTCGGGCCTACCTTACGAGAAAAAGGCTTAGTTTTTGTTGGCATTGATGTCATTGGTGATAAATTGACCGAAATTAATGTGACTAGCCCTACCTGCGTTCAAGAGTTGGATAAGCAATTTGGAATTAATATAGCTGGCATGTTAATGGATCACATTGATAAAAAATTGCAATGCAATGATAACTAGGATTATTTTTATAAGGAATCGCACGGTATTAAACAATAAAGATGTTTTATTGATTGCAACAGCTGCAGCGGTCTTCTTTCATCTGGTGATGGTTATAGCTTGGAGCTTAAGTGCAGAGGACGTACAGCCAGAACGCATAGCGACTCCAATTGATGTCACTTTAATTAGCGCACCGTCAGAGAAAATAGACGATAAGGCTGAGTTTTTGGCGCAAGATAATCAGTCGGGTGGCGGACGTAAGGCAAGTCAGGCGGAATCTGCTGCACAACAAGCTGCTAGTAACAACGGACAGCAAAAATCAAATCCTATCAAAAAGGTGGATCATGATGGGCATAAAACCAAAGCTGCTCAACGCATATTAACGTCTGATAAAGCCGAAAGAAAAGCCGTTTCAGCAAAAAAACCAGCAGACTTCAATGAAGCCCAGCAGCATCCAAAATTGACCGCCGATTTATTACAGCAGCAAATTGCCCAATTAGGCACAGAAATTAGGCAAAGCCAACCTAGCTCAGAACAAGCTAAAATAAAATTTGTAGACGCTGTGAGTGCTCACAAATATATTGCCGCTCAATATATGAAAGATTGGGAAAATAAAGTAGAGCGTACAGGAAATCTTAATTATCCTGAAATTGCTTTAAAGAAAGATTTTTCTGGTACATTAACCATGGATGTCGGCATTAATGCTGATGGCAGCATATACAGTATTCGAATCGGTAAGTCGTCTGGAAATTTAGGATTAGATGAGGCAGCTAAAAAAATTGTGCGTATGAGCGCGCCTTTTGCGCCATTGCCTTTAGACTTACGGAAAGAAGTGGATATTTTAGTCATAACCCGTGTTTGGAAATTTTCGGATGAGTCAGGTTTAGTGACACAGTAATGGATAGCTTAAGTCAGCATAATCTTCGATACTTACTTTTATGAATCAAATGACCTATTTAAATGATCAGTTTATTATCGCCATGCCAGCCTTGGCGGACCCCAACTTTTTTCATACGGTGACGTATTTATGTCAGCATAATGAAGAAGGGGCTTTGGGTATTATTATTAACAGACCTGCAGAAATGAAGTTGGGTGAGATTTGTAAGCAAATGAACATCTCCTACCAATCAGATAGTATTGCTGAAACCCCCGTTTATATGGGTGGCCCCGTACAGCAAGATCGCGGTTTTGTTTTGCATACTGCTGGCGCTAATTGGGATGTGACTTTTGCTGTTTCCGATACGATTTCTTTAACGACCTCAAGAGATATTATAGAAGCCATTGCAGCCAATAAAGGCCCGGAGCAGTTTCTGATTGCACTGGGTTATGCCGGTTGGGGGGTTGGGCAATTAGAAAAAGAAATGTTAGAGAATGCTTGGTTGAATACGCCTAGTGGCAAACATATTATATTCGATACCCCGATAAATAATCGCTGGCAGGCTGCTGGTAGCCAAATCGGCATTGATATTAATCAATTAACGACACCGGCAGGACATGGTTAAGCAAGACCCTTTAGTTGCAAAATGCAGTGCAGATACCTATTTAGGTTTTGATTTTGGCAATAAAAAAATTGGCACGGCTGTGGGTCAAACCATCACAGCCACAGCCAGTCCTTTGGTTACCATACGTTCAATTAATCAAAATCCGAATTGGCAAATCATTAGTCAGCTCATTCAAGAGTGGCGCCCAACTGGTTTGGTGGTCGGCATATCAAAACAATTTGATGGCACGGATAACCCAATAACGCCACGTATGATAAAATTCTGCCGCCAACTCGAAGGCCGTTATCAATTGCCTGTTTATCAGCAAGATGAAACGCTATCAACCTTTGAAGCTAAACAATTATTGTTTGATGAAGTTAATGTGAATGCGAGTAAGCTCTGGGAGGTTCAAGATCAGCTTGCTGCTCAGCTTATTTTACAAACTTGGTTAAACGACTTTAAGAATAAAGAAAAGGATCATTAAGTGCTGGATATAAACGATTTACTCAATAAGCTGGAAACTGAGCTAAAGCGTGTCATTGTTGAAAGAGGGTTAGTTGATCCTCTGATGATCGGTGTTCGCACCGGTGGCGTATGGGTCGCCGAACAGTTGCATCAACGTTTAGGCATTAAAGATGAGTTAGGCTTACTCGACATCTCATTCTATCGCGACGATTTCTCACAAATTGGCGTTAATCCTAATGTAAAGCCCAGTCATTTACCTCAGGACATTAAAGGTCGCGATATTATCTTGATCGATGATGTTTTTTATACAGGAAGAACCATACGCGCTGCTCTTAATGAGATTTTCGATTATGGGCGACCTAATCAAGTGGTATTAGCGGTATTGATTGAGCGTGATGGCAAGCAAATTCCTTTATGTCCAGATTGTGTAGGCGCTAGCATTAGCTTGAATGCAAGACAGCGCATCAAATTAACAGGCCCTAGTCCTTTAGGTATTCATCTACAAACACTTGATGCGGTAGCTTAAACCATGACTGAAAATATCCAGCTTAATTCTAAAGGCAAACTTAAGCACTTTTTGAGTATTGAAGGTTTAAATAAAACCTTATTAACAGAAATTTTGGATATAGCCGAATCCTTTATCGGCATGAATGACCAGCAGATTAAAAAAGTGCCTTTGTTGCGTGGTAAAACCATCGTTAACCTGTTTTTTGAAAATAGCACCCGCACGCGAACGACTTTTGAGCTGGCCGCTAAACGTTTATCCGCCGATGTACTAAGCATGAGTATTGCGACTTCATC